>JAESGJ010000450.1_pt1 | contig 22400 bp, 20 predicted proteins | sample 9266241 | NCBI WGS metagenome assembly JAESGJ01 (sample SAMN14514841, study PRJNA621669) | algae metagenome | isolation source: Brasilonema octagenarum HA4186-MV1 and co-occurring heterotrophs from wet... | place: USA: Manoa Valley, Hawaii | collected 2009-07-20 | reverse complement strand
CCCCGAGCCGTAGGCCGAATCGGCGAGCACCGTGACCGGTTCAGATTCCTGGGCCAGCAGGTCGATCCCGACCGCGGCCTCACCGCTGCCCGTGCCGCTGGCCTTGGTCAGTACGCAGTCGGTGATGATCCCCGTGTCGGGTTCGATCGCGATGTGGGCCTTGAATCCGTCCTGACGCCGATGCACCGTCTTGTGGGCGTGGCGGGCATCGGGATCAACGGTGGAAATGACTCGATCCGGGGCCACCCGCCGGGCGATGCGCCAGCGTCCGTCGGTGCCATCAGAACCCTCGACGGGTTCGACGTCCTGGCCGGCGATCAGCGCCAACAACGCCACCGCATCAGCGGCCTTGGCATCGAGTTCTTGCTCGGGGAGATGCCCCAACAGGCGGTGCGCGTCGCTGACCAGCGCATCGACCAGCGTTTCCCGGGCTTGGGCGTCGTTCCAGGCGATCCTCGGCTTGCCCGGGTCGTCGTAGTCATGGGCGCTGCACTGGCTGGTGATCACCACCACGGCGCCGGGGACCTCGCGGCGTACCCGGCGGATCGCGCCGATCAACTGGGTCACGGTGTCCTGGGTGGCGACTGCGTCGTCCAGGATCGTCGAATCCAACGCCCGCCGCGTCTTGCCGGTCAGCACTCCCGTCTCGGCGATCACGGTCTTGACCGCCTCGAAGATCCGGTCCGGACGCCGTGAGGCCGCCAACCGGCGCCGCCAGTACGTCAACGTCGTCGAATGGAACGCCGCAGCAGTGATCGGCAACCCGCAGGCGGCCTTCCACCGCAGGTCGTAGGTGACTGCGTCCACGGTCTCCGAATCGGACAAGCCGTGCAACGCCTGCAGCGTGATCACACTGGCCATCACCTCGGCCGGCACACTCGGACGTCCCCGCCCAGACGGAAACAGGTCCGCGAACATCTCCTCGGGAAACAACTCCCGCCGATGGGCGGCCAAGAACCCAAACACGCTGTCGGCCTTCAGAAGATGCCCGGCAACCGACTCCGCATCCAACAACTCACGCTGATCATCAGAGCGACCCTGCACCCAACAATCATCCCAAAACCACAGGTAAAACCACGGCCACCACGCGGATTAATTCAGCAGTCTCCTAGCGCCGCCTGCGCGAGCGCAGGTAGTCGCCGACGACCGCCGCGCCGAGCCCGTCCAGGTCGGGCACGACGACACGTCCCTCGACCCGGCGCGCGACCTGATCGATGAACCTGGCCAGGCTCGGGTCGCTGCCCAGGCGGAAGATCGTCACCTGCGCACCGAGGCGGGCGATCTCGTCGAAGCCCTTGATGGTGTGGGCAATGGTCCGTGGATGCGGCGGATAGTCGAAGTAGACCGACGCCCCGTCGCCGTCGCCGTAGTCCTCGAGGTGTGCCGTGGGTTCACCGTCGGTGACGATGAGCACGACGGGCTGCGCGTTGGGATGCCTGCGCAGGTGTCGCGAGGCGAGCGCCAGCGCATGGTGCAGGTTGGTGCCCTGCTCGTAGACGCCCTCCAGCCCGGTCAGCTCAGCGGCGCTCACGGTCCGCGCGTACCTGCCGAACGCGATGATCTGCAGATCGTCGGAGCGGAACCGCGTGCTGATGAGGTGGTTCAACGCCAGCGCGGTGCGCTTCATCGGCAGCCAGCGGTTCTCCATGACCATCGAGAACGACGTGTCGACGAGCAGCGCGACCGCGGACTGGGTGCGCGTCTCGGTCTCGGAGATCTCGACGTCCTCGACGGTGATGTGCATGGGGAGCTCGGCGACGCCGGTGCCCGCCTGCCGCAGCACCGCGTTGGTCAGCGTCCGCGTCACGTTCCACGGCTCGGTGTCACCGAACTGCCACGGCCTGGTGGCGCCCGTCAATTCGCCTGCGGCTCCGGCCCTTCGGGTGTCGCGTTCACCGTGCCTGCCCGAGAGTTGCTGTGCCACGTCGCGAAGGATCATCTGGCCCAGCTGACGCATGGCCTTGGGCGACAGCCGCCACTGACCGTCGGCGTCGCGGTCGAGGAAGCCCTGGTTCATCAGTGCGCGTTCGAGTTCGGACAGCGTGCGCGCATCGATGGCGGCTTGCTCGCCGAGCTGGCGGGCCAGCATGTCGAGGTCGACGTCGTCCATCTGGGCACCGGCATAGCTCTGCGACAGCTGCTCGGCGAGCTGCTCGAGCTCGCCGATGTCGGCAAGCGCCTGCGCACCTTCGCCCATGCCCATGGGGTTGTCGCCCTTGAAGCGCTCCGACCCCTGCCAGTCCTCTCCCGGCCTGGCGTTCTGCAGATGCTGGTCGAGCCGGTTCAGCGCATTGGTCAGCGACGGTGAGCCAAAGGCCTGCTGCGCCAACGCATCCAGCTCCGCGCGCTGATCGGCGGACAGACTGTTGCGGAACCGTTGGGCGGCAGCCGCGCGCTTGGCCAGTGAGTCGAGCAGCTCATCGATGTTCTTCGGATTCTCCGGGAAGAACTCGCCGTGCTTGGCCATGAAGTCATCGAAGTCTTGGGAGGAGTCCTTCCCCTCCGCGTGCTTGTCCAACAGCTCGTTCAGGTCGTCGAGCATGTCGTTGACACGCTGGCGGTCCTCGTCGGTGGCGTTCTCCAGTGCCTCCTTCATGCCCGCGAAGCGCTGGTCGAGCATCTCGCGGCCCATCAGATCCTTGATCTGGTCGTACTTCTGCCTGGCCTCGTCGCTGCGCCAGTCGTACTCCGAGAGCTCCTGGACGGCCTTCGCGGGTGACGGCGGGAGGGCCTCGAGTTGGAGTTCGTTGAACCGGGCGTCGTCGTCGAGCGCGCGGGCGAGTTCCTTGCGCTCGGCCAGCACCGCCTCGTCGAGCAGCTTCTTGATCTCCTGCAGGGTGCCGTCGAGGTTGTTGCGCTGCAACAGTTCCCGCCGCTTGCGGTTGGCCTCGGCGGCCAGCCGGTCAGCTCCGCGCATGTTCTCGGTGCCGCGTCGCATCAGCTCGGCGAGCGCCCGCCGCGGCGAGCTGCCCTCCATGACGTCCTGGCCGATCTGCTCGAGCGCCTCGCGCAGATCGACGGGCGGTGCCAGCGGATCGGGACCGCCCGAGTATCGCGAATACCGCGACGTGCGTTTAGCCATGGCCGCACTCCTCAACGCAGCTCGTCCCTCGCTGCTTGATCGTCGTACGGCTGTCAGCCATAGATGGTTTCACCCTCGCCGGATACCTTGTCGATGCGCTTGGCCAGATAGAGCGCCTCGAGTGCCAGCTCGAGGGCGGCGGCGCGTTCCCCGTCGGTCTGCGCGCCGAGCCGTTCGGCGACGGCGTCGACGACCGGCAGGTCTGGAAGTGCGGCCAGGACGTCCTTGGCCGAGACGCGCTCACCCGTCGTCACCGGCGCGCCCTCCTCGACGGCGGTCACGAGGGGCCCGACGTCGAGTCCGCCGAGCAGCCGCTGCGCCGTGTCGGCGGTCGCGCGCCGCAGCAGGTGCTCCAGCACGGCCTGCTCGCGGCCCTCCTCGCCGGACTCGAACTCGAGCTTGCCCCGGAGCACGTCGATGATGGTGCCCAGATCGACCACCCTGGCGACGGGATCCTGTTCACCGAGGATCGCCGAGCGGTGCGTGGCGGCGGCCGCCACGGTCTCGGCCGCGGCGATGGCGAACCGCGCGGACACCCCGGAGCGTTGGTCGACCGACTGCGACTCACGGAGCCCGCGCGCAAAGCGGGCAAGGATCTGCAGCAGGTACTCGGGCACCGCGGCAGGCAGATGCGCCTCCTGCCTGATGACGCCGACCTCCGCCTCCAGCGCCAGCGGGTAGTGCGTCCGGATCTCGGCCCCGAACCGGTCCTTGAGCGGGGTGATGATGCGGCCGCGGTTGGTGTAGTCCTCCGGGTTGGCGCTGGCCACGACGAGCACGTCGAGTGGCAGCCGCAGCGTGTAGCCCCGGACCTGGATGTCGCGTTCCTCCATCACGTTGAGCATCGAGACCTGGATGCGCTCGGCGAGGTCGGGCAGCTCGTTGATGGCGACGATGCCGCGGTGCGCCCGCGGGATCAGGCCGAAGGCGATGGTCTCCGGATCGCCGAGGCTGCGTCCCTCGGCCACCTTGATGGGGTCGATGTCACCGACGAGATCGGCGACGCTGGTGTCCGGGGTGGCGAGCTTCTCGGTGTAGCGCTCGCTGCGGTGAAGCCACCCGATGGGGAGGTCGTCGCCGGAGGTGGCCGCTCGCCGGATCGACTCGGGCGTGATGGGCGTGTACGGGTGTTCGTGCAGTTCGGAGCCCTCGATCACGGGCGTCCACTCGTCGAGCAGATTGGTCAGCGAGCGAAGCAGCCGCGTCTTGCCCTGACCGCGTTCGCCGAGCAGCACCACGTCGTGCTCCGCGATCAACGCCCGCTCGAGCTGCGGGATGACGGTGTCCTCGAAGCCGAAGATGCCGGTCCACACGTCACGGCCCTCGCCGAGCGCGGCCAGCAGGTTCTCCCGGATTTCGGCCTTGACGCCCCGCTCGCGATGTCCGGACTCACGCAGCTCGCCGAGGGTGCGGGGCAGATCATTAGGTGATGTCACTACTCCACGCTACGACTGTTGGCCCCGCGAGGCAGCGGCTACCTGCTTAGAGCGGAATCGGGAATTCCCGACCGGTCAGCCGACCGCCTTCTTCTGCGGCTGGCTGAAGCCGTCGTCGGCGAGGATCTTCGCGCCTCCGGGACCCGTCACCTCGCTGACGAACTGCGCGGCGGCCCGGTTCTGGGGCGATCCCTTGAGCACCGCGATCCACGACGTGATGGCGTCCTCTTCTCCCGCGAGGGCGAACCACGACACCTTGTCGCCGGCCGCCAGCACGTCGGTCATGAGCACGACGCCTGCGTCGGCCCGCCCGGCGGTGACGTCCTGCAGCACGTGGCTGGGCGTCGTCTCGGAGCTGACGGGGTGGAGCGCGACGCCCTCGCGACGCTCGACGAGTTCGGTCGCCGACCCGCACGCGCCCTGCGTCGAGCACACCGCCACCCGCAGCCCCGGGCGGGCGAGGTCGGCGAGCGTCGTGACGTTGAAGGGGTTGCCCGCCGGGGTCACCACGACGAGCCGGTTGGACGCGAAGGGCGCCGGCGTGTCGTCCACCGCGCCCGCGGCCACTGCGGCCGACATGTTGGCAGGATCCCCCGAGGCGAAGACGTCGGCCGACGCACCATCGGCGAGCGAGTTCGACAGCTCGGCGGACCCCGCGAACACGAACTCGACCGAATACCCGGGATTGGCGGCCTCGAAGTTCTTGCCGATCGCACTGAACGGCTTGATCAGCGACGATGCGGCGTACACGGTGATCGCCGTGGTCGGTGCCTGGTGCGAGGCGCATGCCGTCGCGGGGAGCAGCAGCGTGGCTCCGAGCGCGACGACGCGGTTCCATCGCCTGTTCATCACCTGTGACGATACCCATCCGATCGGCCAGGTCCGACCCGCACTCGCTGTGAGCCGTGGTCAGATCGCCTGGCAATGAGCTTGCGCTTCAACCATCGTCGACATCCAGGCCGCAAACTGGACGACGTGGTGGAACACGGGTACGCGATACGGCAGGCAAAGCAGCCGATGCCGCGTCGAGAGGCGCCCGTACCCTCTGCTCGGCTCCGCTTCCGGATCGCGCACATCGCACTGTTGGGGCAGGGCCTGGCGCTCGGGATTCTCGGCGGCTTCGCGCTCGCGTGGTCGATGGCCAACCTGCGGTTCGGCCCGGAGGGCGCGCCGATTCTGGGCCTGACCGTGACGCCGTGCCACGGCGGCCTGCTCCTGATCAGTGGCGCGGTGGCGGTGCTGGCCTGCCTGAGCCGCTGGACGACGGCCGCGTTCTGCGCCATCGCGGCCGCGGGATGGCTGACGCTGACCGTGATCTGCGCAGTCGAGGCGGAGCGCCACGCACCGGGGGCCCTCGGGTTCGATCCGACGGACACCCTGGTCTACGCAGCGCTCGGCGCCTACAACCTGGTGCTGACGGCGTGCCTGGTGCCGGTCCTGCTCGCGAAGCGGCGTTCCCGCGGCGGCGCGCTCAGTGCGCGAAGTGCCGCGCACCCGTGAGGTAGAGCGCGATACCCGCCGCCTCGGCCGCTTGCGTGACCACGTCGTCGCGCATCGACCCGCCGGGGTGGACGACCGCCTTCACGCCCGCCGCGGTCAGCACCTCGAGGCCGTCGGGGAACGGGAAGAAGGCATCGGAGGACGCCACCGCCCCGCGCACCCGGTCGCCGGCCCGCTCGACGGCGAGTCGGGCCGCGTCGACCCGGTTGACCTGACCCATTCCGACGCCGACGGTGGCGCCGTCCTTCGCGACGACGATCGCGTTCGACTTGACCGCGCGGCAGGCACGCCAGGCGAACACCAGGTCGGCGAGGGTGTCGGGGTCGGCGGGTGAGCCGGTCGCCAGGGTCCAGGTGGTGGGGTCGTCACCCGAGGCGTCGAGTGCGTCGCGCTGTTGCACCAGGAGACCACCGCTGACCTGTCGGAACTCGGTGCCGCCGATCCGTGGTTCGGACGCCACCAGCACCCGCACGTTCTTCTTGCGCGCCAGAATGTCGACGGCCCCCGGCTCGTAGGCGGGCGCGATGATCACCTCGGTGAAGATGTCGGCCACCGTCTCGGCCATCTCCACGCTGACCGTGGTGTTGGCCGCGATGACGCCGCCGAACGCGCTCAGCGGATCGCACTCGTGCGCCTTGCGGTGGGCGTCGGCGACCGAGAGCGAGGACACGGCGATGCCACAGGGGTTGGCGTGCTTGATGATCGCCACGCAGGTCTGCTCGAAGTCGAATGCCGCCCGCCACGCCGCGTCGGCGTCCGTGTAGTTGTTGTACGACATCTCCTTGCCGTGCAACTGCTGAGCCTGGGCCAGCCCCGGCCACGACGAGTCGTCCCGGTAGAGCGCCGCCTGCTGATGCGGGTTCTCGCCGTAGCGCAGCACCGCCGCCCGCTGCCATGTTCCGCCGAACCACTCCGGCGGCGTCACGTCGCCCTCCTCGGGCGCGAGGATCGAGCCCATCCACGTGGCGACGGCGACGTCGTACTCCGCGGTATGCCGAAACGCCAAGGACGCCAGCCGCTTACGCTCCTCCAGCGTGAAGCCGCCTGCCCTGACCGCGGCCAGCACGCCGTCGTAGCCGAGTGGGTCGACGACGACCGCGACGCTGGGATGGTTCTTCGCGGCGGCCCTGACCATCGAGGGTCCGCCGATGTCGATCTGCTCGACGCACTCGTCCTCGCTGGCGCCGGACTCGACGGTTTCGCTGAACGGGTAGAGATTGACGACCACCAGTTCGAACGCGGCGACGCCGAGTTCGTCGAGGGCGGCGAGGTGGGCGGCCTTGCGGGTGTCGGCGAGCAGACCGGCGTGCACGCGCGGGTGCAGCGTCTTGACGCGTCCGTCGAGCACCTCGGGGAAGCCCGTGACGTCCTCGACCGGGGTGACCGGAACACCGCTGGCGGCAATGGTTTTCGCGGTCGAGCCGGTGGACACGATGGCCACGCCCGCGTCGTGCAGTCCCTGCGCGAGCTCGACGAGCCCGGTCTTGTCGTACACGCTGATCAGCGCCCGCCGTACCGCCCGCTTGCCGTCGTCCGTCATCTCGCCCGTCGTCATCCGATCGCCGCCCTTCGTCCCGTCCACGTCACGCCGCGAAGTGCCATCGCGGCAAGTACTTCCACCAGCAGCCGTCGCTCGACCACCTTGATGCGTTCGTGCAGCGAGGCCTCGTCGTCGTCGTCGAGGACCGCCACCGCTTCCTGCGCCAGGATCGGCCCGGTGTCCACGCCTGCATCGACCAGGTGCACCGTGCAGCCGGTGACCCGCACGCCGTAGGCCAGCGCATCGGGCACCGCGTGGGCTCCGGGAAACGCGGGAAGCAGGGCCGGATGCGTGTTCACCACGCGCCCCTCGAAGCGCGAGAGGAACTGCGGCCCAAGGATCTTCATGAAGCCGGCCGACACCACCAGGTCCGGCCGGTGCGCGGCGGTTGCCGCGGTGATCGCGGCGTCCCACACCTGACGGTCGGAGTGCGCGCCGAGGCGCTCGGTGTAGGTGGGCAGCGAGTGCGCCGCAGCGATCTCCAGCGCCCGGCAGTCACGATCGGTACCCACGGCGACGACGCGGGCGGGGTAGTCGCCGACGGCGGCCGCGAGCAGCGATTCCAGCAGCGATCCCGTGCCCGAGGCCAGCACGACCAGCCGTGCCGGCGCGCTGGCGGGCACACGAAGCGGGAGCTGCACGCGATGCAGCCTAATCGGCGGAACGGCGCGGCTCGTCGCTGCCTGCGTCGTCGTCGGCGAAGTAGTGGGCCTCGGGGTCGTCGTCGAGGTCGAACAGGTCCCGCGCAGCCGCGCGCACGCGAGTGGGTTCGGGTGGGCCGGCGGGTCGGTCGAAGACGTCGTGCGCCGGCTCGACGTCGTCGTGGATGGGCTCGAAGACGTCGCGGGCGGACTCGTCGGGCAGGTCGGGCTCGTCGACGATCTCTGCGAGGACCTCCTCGCCACCGTCGGCCCATTCGATCTCTTCCGGGTCGAACACCGGCTCGTCGGATTCCGCCGCGATGCCTCCCGATGGTTCGGGCACGGGGTCGGGTTCGGGTTCGGGTACTGATTCGACCACCGCGGCCGCGGCCGGAGCCGCCGTCGTCCGCACCCGCCGCGAGATGCCGCCGCTCATCACGACCGTCAGTGCGCCGATCACCAGGAACCACAGGAACACCGCGGGACCGAACGTCGTCTGGTCGACCCCAACGACACCGAAGTTGCCCAGGCGTCCCCCACCGGCAGCTCCGAGCAACGCCATCACCAGTCCGGCGATCGCCGACGCGGCGACCAACTTGCCCGCCGCCGACGGCAGGGGCACGGGCCTGCGCGCGCACTGCTGGCCGACGGCCACCGCCGCCGCCGCGGCGGCGATGAGCAACGCGACCCAGACGGGCCCGAGCGGCGGAGACGGCACCGCCGCCAGGATCGGCAGCGCGGGGATGTCGCCGCCGAGCACGGTGAACGAGCTGAACGTGGCCAGCCCCACGTGCGCGCTGGAGCCGACGGCGACCGCCGCGGTGCCGACGATCACGTTCGGCGCGTACAGCATCGACAGCAACGTCAAGCTCAGTTGGCCGAACACCGAGTCGGTGATGCCGAAGAGCGTGTCCATGGTGCCCCAGTGCACGACCATCGACACGGCGGCGATGGCTCCCGACAGGCCGAACAGCGCCAGCACGCCCGTGGCCGCGGCGCGGAACGCGTCGGGCAGCCACGACGGCACGTGCGGCGTGGTCCGCAACCGCGGCGCCATCTTCATCCCGACGCCGATCAGCGCGCCCGCGAGGTGCACGGCCAGCACGCAGCCGAATGCGAGCGTCGCGCTGGGCGTCTGGAGAGCCGTCAGCACCGAGGACGCGTCGTGGATGACCGCCAGCGCGATCGCGGCGATCAGCAATGGTCCGCCCAGCGCCGACGCCACGATCCACCTGACGACGAACCAGGACGTGCCCGCCCTGGTGGCCGCCGCCGTCGTGCGCGCCGTACCCCACACCATCGCGAGCATCGGCAGCAACGGCATGACGCCCAGTTCGGCGCCGCCGATGGACACCGGCACCTGGTGGACGCCGAGCCACATGCTGCCGATCGCGCCGAACGCACCGGTCATGTCGCTGTTGGCGACCACCAGCTGAACCAGGACCACCGCGGCGATCACGACCAGTGCGATGACCGACGGCCCGAACGCGACTCTGAGCAGATCGCGCGCCTGGCGTGTGCCGACTGGCCGGTTGTCCACTAGCTGGGTCGCTCCTCGCACCATCCCGTACGCGCGAAGGTTGCGTGCACGCCGCTAGTGATTATGACGGCGGAGGAGCCGATTGCGGCGCAGCCTGCTCTCGTGGTTGCTGCGATTCGAACTGCTGCGTGGGCTGTGACCCGATCGCGCCCTGCGGCTGACCGAATGCCGGGAACCCCGTCGGAGGCGTCGGCGGCCCGCTCTGCTGCTGCGGGGGCGCGCTCTGCTGCGGCTGCGACGGGAACCCACCCGTCGACGGACTACTCGGGTAACCGCCGTACTGCTGCTGGGGGTAAGCGCCCCGCTGGGGCGGGCCCTGCTGGTGCGGCGGGCCGCCGTGCTGCGGCTGACCGTAGTACGGCCCCGGCGCGCCGTACTGGCCGTAAGGGTTCGGGTCGTACTTGGGCTTGGGCACGGGCGCCGAGATGATGCCCGCGTCCAGCAGCAGGGCCGCCACCGCGGCGATGGCCTGCAGCACCGAGAACGCGATCAGCAGCCAGAGCGCCCAGCCGAACGTCACGCCGGACGGCACGCCGATGATCTGCGACAGCACGATCAGCAGCGCGAGCACCGCGAGGATCGCGACCCACGCGTGGCGGTCGGTCTGCTTGGGCAGCAGGCTCGTGCCTGCCAGCAGACCCGCGACGAGTGCCACCGCGGTGGCCAGCGTGATGCCGATCGGGGTGGCGCTGACCGACCCGCCGATGGGGCCGATGCCCGGCAGGCTCGGGGCGCTGATGGTGAACACGGGCCCGAAGGTGGCCAGGTACGCCGCCAGGCCGAGCACCGCCACGGCGATCGCGAGATAGAACGGAAGCTTGCTGGGTCCCGCCGGTGCGGGTTCCTGTACGTGGCCGAACTGCTGGGTGGGCGCGCTGTACTGCGCCGCAGGCGGTCCGGACGGGTATCCAGAGTTACCGGGCGGACCCGATGGGTACGACATGTCCCCTCCTTGGATGGGCGATTCGTTCACCCACGCTAGCGCACCGAGCTATGGGGACGGCCTGCGCGCACCCATCGGCCGGTGCGCGCCGTTCAGCGAGCAAACACCCGCCGTTCAGGCCGATACCAGGACGGGCCGGTCGCGCGAATTGTCTTCGGCCTCCTCGATTTCGCGCACCAACGGCAGCACGTTGGCGCCGAAGTACTCGATCTCCTCCTGGAAGTGGAGGAAGCCACCGAGGATGAGGTCGACCCCGCGCTTGCGGTAGGCGGCGATGCGTTCGGCGATCTGCTCCGGAGTTCCGATCAGCTGGGTGCGGAAGCCGTCGTTGTACTGGACGAGGTCCTCGAAGCTGGAGTCGGCCCACATGCCGCGCTTGTCCGACGTCGAGCTGCCCGCCTGCTGAACGGCGCCGCGGAAGCCCTCGACGGCCGGCTTGTTGGCCTTCTCGATGATCTCCCGGAGGGTGTCCCTCGCCTCCTTTTCCGTGTCCCTGGCGATGATGAAACCGTTGAGGCCGACCTTGACCTCGCGGCCGGCGTCCCTGGCGTGGTCACGCACCTCGACGACCTGCTCGGTGATGCCGTCGAAGTCCTTGCCGTTGGAGAAGTACCAGTCCGCGTAGTGGCCGCCGTTACGTCGGGCCGCCGTGGAGTTACCGCCCTGGAAGAGTTCGGGATTGGGACGCTCCGGCGTGTTGAGGGGCTTGGGCTTGAGCGTGAAGTCGTGGATCCGGTAGAAGTCGCCGCGGAAGTCCACGTCGTCCTCGGTCCAGATCTTGCGTAGCACCTGGAGGAACTCCGCACTGCGGCGGTACCGCTCGTCGTGCTCGAGCCACGGCTCGCCGAGGTGGGTGAACTCGTCCTTGAACCAGCCGGAGACGACGTTGACGGCGAATCGGCCATTGCTGAGGTGATCGGCGGTGGCGCCGAGCTTGGCCAGCACCGCGGGCTGCCACAGGCCGGGGTGGACGGCCGCGATCACCTTCAGCCGCTCGGTGGCCAGCAGAAGGGCCAGGCTGAAGCTGGTGGACTCGTGCTGGTACTCGGCACCGTAGCTGGCCTCGTAGCGGACCTGCGACAGCGCGTACTCGAAGCCGTTGTTCTCGGCGGTCTGCGCAAGCTTGCGGTTGTACTCGTAGTTCCAGTCGGTGCGCTGCTCGATGTCGCTGACCACCAGGCCGCCGCTGACGTTGGGAACCCAGTAGGCGAACTTGACGTGGTCGGAGATGCGTTCGGTCGTCATGGTGTGCCATCGAACCGGCTGCCGTCCGTGGCGTCACCGGTAACGATCCGTCAGATTTCAAGGGCGTGCCGACACCACGATCGGCGTCGCCGCGATGCCGTTGAACCGCGATGACGTGACGGTGGTGTAGGCGCCCATCACCGGGCTGACCACGACGTCGCCGATCGACAACCTCGGCATCGGGTAGTCCCTGGCGATCACATCGACGCTGTCGCAGGTCGGCCCCGCGAGGGTGACGGGCTCCATCACCAGGTCGTCGGTGCCCTCGAGCTCGGCGAGCGCCAGGACCGGCGGGTGCACGTCCTCGGTCATGACGTTGGAGTAGCTGCCGTACACACCGTCGTCCAGGTAGTGCCACGTGGCACCGGCCCTGGTGGCGGTGCCGACCACGCTGGTCAGCAACGTCATGCAGTCGGCGGCCACGAACCTCCCCGGTTCGGCCAGCATCGTGTAGTCAGGATGACGGCCGAGCACCTCGTCGATCAGATCGCCGACCGCGGCGATGGGCGGCATCTCATCGCGGTAGGACACGGGGAAGCCGCCGCCGATGTCGATCGTCGAGACGTGCAGGCCCAGCGTCCGCTCGACGTGCCCGGTCAGGTCGAGCGTCGCACGCAGGGCGTCCCGGTACGGCGCTACCGAAGGCCCTTGACTGCCCACGTGAAAACTGAAGCCCGCGAACCGAACTCCCGCTGCGACGACGTGCTTCACCAGGAGCTCCGCCTCGGCGGGGTCCACCCCGAACTTCGTCGAGAGATCGGACTTGGCACCGGGATTCGGAAAGGCCAGCCGCACCAGGATCTCGACGTCCCCGCCCCGTCCGACGAACTTCTGCGCCTCCGCGGGATTGTCCACGACGAACGTGCGGATGCCGCGGTCGTAGGCGTGATCGATGTCGGCGAGCTTCTTGACGGGGTGCGTGTAGATGGTGCGCGACATCGGGATGCCCATGTCGCACAACAGGTCGACCTCGGCGCTCGTCGCGACGTCGAACCCGCTGCCGCTGGCAGCCAGCACAGTCAGGACGGCCGGATGGGGCAGCGCCTTGACCGCGTAGTGCAGTCGGAACCCGCGCAGGTGCTCGGTCAGCAGGGAGTACTGGGCCGCCACTCGACAGGGGTCGAGGACCAGCAGCGGGGTGCCGTGCGCGGCGGCCAGGTCACGCCAGTGAGCGGCCCGACCGCGCAGCGCTCTACGCAGCTGCGACCGACGATGCGGGTTCATCGAACACCTCCTCGGCACTCTTGCGGACCACCAGCAGTCCGTTGAACCGCTCGTAGGAGAAGATCGCCAGCACGTAGAAGCCGATGTCGGCGACGAACTTGGCGAAGATCCAGCCTGCGACCATGCCGCCGAACAGGATCGGTCCGAAGTAGAACGCCGCGGGTCTGATCAACAGGCTGTCGATGATCTCGGCGGGCCCGAACTCGACAGCGACGCTGCGCACCGCCAGCCCGTTCGCCGCCAGCACGCGCCGCCGCCGCGGCGACGACGCGCGGGCACGGTAGGCGGTGCGGACGGCCGCGAGGTACGCCGCGGCGTAGTAGCCCACCGATGCACCGACCGTTGCGACGATGGCGGCCAGTGCAGCCGATTCGGTGGTCGCATACGCGATGGCCGCGCCACCCATTTCGCAGGTCGTGCCTGCCACTTCGCACGGCAGGTAGCGCCGTGCCCATTCCAGGAGCTTCTTACCTGTCAAGCGATTGGTATCCATGGACGAACTGTCCCGTCGCGGGCCCACCTGCGACGTGCGTAGGCCGCTACCCGACTTTCGCCGCTCGCGCTACGCGCATCGCCGGGGACCACCTTGCGCTTGAGGACTAGAACACGTTCTAATTCTGGTCATGGACTACGGGCTTGTGCTTTTCACCAGCGATCGCGGGATCGCCCCGGCGGCGGCGGCCAAACTCGCCGACGACCACGGCTTCCAGACGTTCTACGTGCCCGAGCACACTCACATCCCCATCAAGCGCGAGGCCGCCCACCCCACCACGGGTGACGAGTCGCTGCCCGACGACCGCTACATGCGCACCCTGGATCCGTGGGTGTCACTCGGCGGCGCGGCCGCCGTCACCAGCAGGGTGCGACTGTCCACCGCGGTCGCCCTGCCCGTCGAACACGACTGCATCACCCTGGCAAAGTCCATCGCGACGCTCGATCACCTGTCCGGCGGCCGGGTCAGCCTTGGCGTCGGATTCGGTTGGAACACTGACGAACTCACCGATCACAACGTGCCGCCGGGACGGCGTCGGACCATGCTGCGCGAGTACCTCGAGGCGATGCGGGCCCTGTGGACTCAGGAAGAGGCCTCCTATGACGGCGAGTTCGTCAAGTTCGGCCCCAGCTGGGCGTGGCCCAAGCCCGTGCAATCGCACATCCCGGTCCTCGTCGGCGCCGCGGGCACCGAGAAGAACTTCAAGTGGATCGCCCGCTCGGCCGACGGCTGGATCACCACACCACGCGACGTCGACATCGACGCCCCGGTGAAACTGCTCCAGGACACCTGGGCAGCCGCCGATCGCGACGGCGCGCCGCAGATCGTCGCACTGGACTTCAAGCCAGATCCCGACAAGCTGGCACGCTGGGCCGATCTCGGGGTCACCGAAGTGCTGTTCGGCCTTCCGGACAAGTCGGACGCCGAAGTCGCCGGCTACGTGGAGAGGCTTGCGGGCAAGCTCGCCGCCCTTGTCTGAATTGGTGCCCAGAGCAGCCGTCGCCCTGCATTAGGGTGAATCGGCAGAAGACGTTCGGGGAGTGCCTTGTCGATTTCGATGATCCGCGCGCAGGATCCGCAGGCGATCACGGACGGCGGCTTCGCAATGAGCGGCAAGGCCGATCGGCTCGACCAGTTGATCGGCGACCAGGTACGCGCCGTGCACCGACTGGAGGAGAGCTGGCAGGGCAAGGCGGCCAACGCTGCGCGTGGACGCGCCTACCAGAACCTCCAGCGCCAGCACCGACTCCACGAGATCGTCGCGGCGACCGCGACCGCCATGCTGAACGGCGGGCGGACGCTCGTCACGGTCCGCGACACGCTGTTGCACTGGGTGGCGACGATCTCGAAGATGTTCGACGTGTCCGACGACGGCGTCGTGACCCCGCGGCCGCCGCTGGACAAGGCCGCGTGGGCGGCCGTGGCGGCCGCCTTCACCACGTGTACGCAGAATTTGATGAAAGCCTTCATGGACACCGACCAGCGGTTGGCGGCCAGCTTGAAAACCATTGCGGGCGGCAATGTTCCGGGTAACGATCCGAAGGCAGTGCCCGGCTTCGGACCCGGGATCGATCCCGACGGGTTCAACAACGGCCAGATCACCTTCGACCAAACGATGGCGGGCTTCGGGGACGCGACCACGGGAGCGGGCGGGGTCGGGGTGCCGAACACCGACCTGTCGATCATGGGGATGACGCCCGACGGCCGGCTGTTCACGATGCAGGGCGACACCGGCACGGGAATGAACCCGAAGTCCAACGGCGGGCCGGGCCCCCGCCTCGAGGACGGCGGCAACAACAGCATCATCTACTGGAAGATGGACGAGCACGGGAAGTGGGTGCCCGACGAGGTCGTGAAGAATCCGTTCCCCACCCAGAAGGGGCCGGACGGAGCAGACGACATCTCGACGATCCCGACGTCGACGTTCAACGTCGGCGACACCATGTATGCCTCGGTGATGAACGTGGACCACTGGAACGGTGCGGCCAAGAGACCGGTGGGCGAAAGTGGTTGGGCCACCAACAGTTCTCAGCTCTACAAGTCCACCGACGGCGGAAGGACCTGGCAGCAGGCTGGGCCCCAGTGGAACAACACCGACGACTACAAGAGCCCCTTTCAAGTGCAGAGCTTCGCTCCCTCGAACGATGGAAAGTACGTCTACATGTACGGCACCGAGGACGGCCGCACCAATGACGGCCTGCACGTGGCACGCGTGCCCGTGAACGCCGTCGGCGATCAGTCGCAGTACCAGTATTGGAATGGTTCGTCGTTCGACGTCAACCAGAGTCCGCACACCAGCCCACCACTCGTCCATACTCCGCCGGGAATCACCGGCATCGGAGAGCCCAGCATCCACTTCTACGACAACAAGGCATTGATGACCTTCAACGACGAAAATGGCGGCGTCTACACGAGTTCGTCGACCGACGGTGGTGTCACGTGGACGCCACCGACGCAAGTCGTGCAGCAGGGCGGCGTCTACGGCGCCTTTCAGTCCCCGTTCTCCGGTGGCAACTCGATCAGTTCGACACTGTCGCTGTGGAATCCCTACGGCACAGCGCTTTACGACATCACCAACAAGGACACCCAAGGGTTGGGGGCGTACTGATGATGGCCTTCCGGACGGGACTCGCGACGGTGCTGGCGCTTGCGCTCTCGGTCACGGCATGTTCGGGCACCAAGGCGGCTCCGCCGACGGAGTCGACGACGTCCCCGACCTCGCTACCGTCGGCGACGGCCCTTCCGGCAGGTGTCGACTTCCCCGACACGAGCGGGTTCGCGGAGGGAGACCACCAGATCTTCTTCACGAGCGGAGTGCAGTACAGCGGCTTTTCGTTCGGCACCCCTGACGGTCAGCAGTGCACGTCGAACAGTTACCCGGACGTCGAGCAGGCCATGGTGCAGTGTTGGGGACCCCGTCCCGACAAGGGGCCAGGACTGTGGGTGGTGATCGCGAAGCGGTCGGCCGCGGCACGAATCCGTCAGCTGCCGCCCGACGACGGACAGCAAGAAGATCAGGGCCCGGTGCTCCCGGCCGAGCACGTCCTCGCGTCCGAGGAATCGGCCCTCCTGTGTGCCGTCGACGTTCGGGGCGCGGTGGCCTGTCGCGTCGGCCAACACGGATTCGTCCTCGGTCCCGACACGACGACGCTGTTTTGATTCTGCTACCCCAGGGAGGACGGATGCGAGGCCCTTTGGTCGGCGCCCTGGCATTGCTGGTGCTCACCGGATGCGGTGCCGGAACGCGGGACCAGGCGTCTGCGAGCCCGCCGACCGCGACGACGACTGCGGCGGCACCCGACTTTCCCGACCTGAGCGGCCTCGCCGCGGTCGACGCCACGCAGTACTACCAGAGCCGGCCGTACTTCGGCGGCATCCTCTTCGCCACGCCGGACGGCATGTCGTGTGACAACAACGCGATGAATTCGCTCGACGACACGAACGTCGTCGTGTTGAGCTGCACCGGCCCCCGACCCGATCGGGGCCCCGGCAACTGGAAGGTCCGCGTGGCGACCAACAAGGCCGCCACCATCGAGCAGGCCTCCAACGAACCGCCCGAGGGCGGGCCGTACAAGCCGCTACCCGCCCAGCACACGATCGACTACCAAGGGATCCTCTGCGGCGTGGACGGCAAGGGCATGACGGCCTGTCGCATCGGCGACCACGGCTTCGTGTTGACGCCCACCGCCACGAACCTCTTCTGAGGCTCTTCTGAACAGCCGGCTACATCCGCAGGGTGACGCCGAGCAGGGCGAGGACACCGAGCGCGGCGACCATGGCGGCGACGATCGAGGCGATCGAATACCGCATCTCGCCGAAGTCCGTCCGCAGTGCCCGGAGCTCCTGTCGGTGCTGCGTCCACGCCAGGATGAGGGCGACCAGCCCCACGACGATCATGAAGCTGCCGATGACCTGCGGGCTGACGAGTGGTTCGCGCAGTCGCTCGCTCTCCGAGAGCTGTTGGAAGATCTGGTAGATCGTGAATCCGAACGCGATCAGTGACGTGCTGGTCCTGGTCCACGCCATGAGGGTCCGCTCGAGCGCCAGGCGGTTGCGTTCGGCCGCGAGCCGCGTGTTCGCGTCCAGCTGCCGGTCGGTCATGGCGAGGTCGTGGTCCGTTCGTCGCTGCGCTATCCCAGTTCGGCCCTGTTGATGCCGTCGGACGACGACGTTACCTCGATCTTGATGCCGAGCGGGTCACCATCGGACATCAGCGCCACGAAGTCCTCGTCCTCGGTGAGCGCCATGAACCGGCTGCCGTCGGCGTCGAGCCGTCCGATGATGACACCCGTCCGCACCGGCCAGTCGTAGCGCACCGAGTAGGTCTCGACGACGCCGGTGCCGTCGGCGTTCCGGGTGACGGGCACCGTGGGCAGAGCACGGATGTCATCCTGCAGTCCCTTGCTGCGGTCGGCCGACCAGTCAGCGGCCTCGGTCGAGTAGATCCCCACCGAATACTTGCTCATGCAGCCGCCGTTGGCGCCGACGAGCCCGAAAGTGCCTGGCTTGTCCCGCGTCTCGGCAACCACCTCGGCGATGCCGTGCAGTGAGTAGCTGTTACCCGGGCCGCCGAAGTAGGGCAGCCCGCCCGTGAGGGTGAGGCCACGCGGATCGTCGGCGGCCAGGCCGTACTCGTCGCACACCGCGAACACCGGGAACGGAAAGCAGCTGTACAAATCGAACGCCGTCACTTCGTCGATGCCGATTCCCGCCACCCGAAGTGCTTCAGCGACCGCCTGTTTGGCCGAGACGCTGACGCTGAGGTCGACGCGATCCAGCAGATCCTGTTCGGTCTGGTCGGCGTGGCCGCGCAGGTATACCCACTTCTCCTCGGGGATGCCGAGCCGCCTAGCCGCAGCCACCGACGTCACCAGCGCTGCCGCTCCCTGGTTCACCTGGTCGCGGGCCACCAGCAGTCGGGGGTAGGGATCGCAGATCATCCGGTTCTCGGCGGTGACCGTGATGATCTCGTCGACCGAGCGCTCCACCGGCGACGACGAAAAGGGGTTCTTGGCAGCCACTTTCGAGAACGGTGCGAAGAGCTCGGCCATCTGGACGCGGTAGTCGTCGACGCCGAGCCGCAGCCGCCCGCGTCGGGCGTTGTCCAGCAGGCCGTACTGCACCGGAGCGCCGGTCAACCCGTGCTTGGCGGTGTACTCGCTCATGTACTGCTCGAAGCCGTAGCCGCGGTCCTCGAGTTGCCCGCCGACGTTTTCGGTGAAGTCGGGCTTGTCGTCCCGCGTCGAAAAGTACTTGGCCGTCGATCCCGGCTCGGAACCGAGGATGAGTGCCACCTCGATGTCGCCCGCGGCGATCGCGCCCGCCAACTCGGTCATCAGCTTCTGCGGGCCGTTGCCTCCGATCGGCTCCAGCACGGCCCGCTCCGGGTCGGCGCCGACGCGCTGCGCCACCGAGCGGACGTAGTTGTCCGACGCGCCGAGCGGCGGCTCGTTGAACGGCGTGCAGATCTCGAACTGGCGAAGGCCGGCGAACACCTCGATGGCCGAGGCGACCACTGCGACGTCAGCGCCGGTGTCGGCGAGTGCCGCGTGCACGGCCTCGGTGGCCAGGTCGACGGCCGACATGCCTCGGTAGTCGGGGTCGTCGATGCGCTCGGTGAACTGTCCGACGCCGACAATGACGGGCGTGCGCGGATCGACAGGCATTACAGACCTCCTGGCAGGTGTTAATTTGCCACGCTAATAGAACATGTTCCTGTTTCGCCAATCGAGTGGTTCGTCCATCAGCGGGTATCCGAACGTCATGACACGTGGCGATCATCCGAAGCGCACGGTGTTCTTCGGCGCGTGCCTGTCAGCCGCGGCGTTCCTGTCGTGTTGGCTCGCCGCCTCGATCCACGTCGTCTGGCTGTCGGCGGCGATCTACGTCCTGGCGGCGGTCGCGGGCTGCGTCGGAGCGGTGATGACGCTGAAGGACTCCGTCTGACGCGCCAAGGCCGAGCAGACGCAAAGTGCCCCCGATCGCGTCGATCGGGGGCACTTTGCGTCTGCTCGCGGGGAACTACAGGTTGGCGAGGAGCTCCCGCGCCTTGGCGGCGGTCTCCGACGGCGTCTTGCCGACGGCCACGCCCGCGGCCTCGAGCGCTTCCTTCTTGCCCTGCGCGGTACCCGCTCCGTCGGACACGATGGCGCCGGCGTGGCCCATCGTCTTGCCCTCGGGAGCGGTGAAGCCCGCGACGTATCCGACGACCGGCTTGCTGACGTTCGCCTGGATGTAGGCGGCAGCCTTCTCCTCGGCGTCGCCACCGATCTCGCCGATCATCACGATGAGCTTGGTCTCGGGATCCTTCTCGAACGCCTCGATGGCGTCGATGTGGGTGGTGCCGATGACGGGGTCGCCGCCGATGCCGATGGCGGTCGAGAAGCCGAGATCGCGTAGCTCGTACATCATCTGGTAGGTCAGCGTGCCCGACTTCGAGACCAGGCCGATCGGACCCTTGCCGGTGATGTTGTTGGGCGTGATGCCGACCAGCGACTCACCGGGGGTGATGATGCCGGGGCAGTTCGGGCCGATGATGCGGGTCTTCTCACCCTTCTCGACGTTGTAGGCCCAGGCGTACGCGCTGTCCTGGACCGGGATTCCCTCGGTGATGACGACCAGCAGCGGGATCTCGGCGTCGATGGCCTCGATGATGGCGTCCTTCGAGAACGCCGGCGGCACGAAGGCGATCGACACGTCGGCGCCGGTCTCCTTGATGGCCTCGGCGACACTGGCGAACACCGGAAGCTCGACGTCGCTGCCGTCCTTGCCCTTGTGCGCGACGGTCGTTCCGGCCTTGCGCGCATTCACGCCGCCGACGACCTGCGTCCCCGCCTTCAGCATCAGCGCGGTGTGCTTGGTGCCCTCGCCGCCGGTGATGCCCTGGACGATGACCTTGCTGTCCTTCTTCAGGAAGATAGACATTTCGTTGGCTCCCTTACTTGTTCGCCAGCTCGGCGGCCTTGTCGGCGCCGGCATCCATCGTGTCGGCCTGGATCACCAACGGGTGGTTGGCGTCGTCGAGGATGCGGCGGCCTTCTTCGACGTTGTTGCCGTCGAGGCGCACGACGAGCGGCTTGTTGGCACTGTCGCCGAGCTTCTTCAGTGCGCCGACGATGCCGTTGGCCACCGCGTCGCACGCGGTGATACCACCGAAGACGTTGACGAACACGCTCTTGACCTGGCTGTCGCCGAGGATGACGTCCAGACCATTCGCCATCACCTCGGCGGACGCGCCGCCGCCGATGTCGAGGAAGTTGGCGGGCTTCACGCCGCCGTGCTTCTCGCCGGCGTACGCGACGACGTCCAGCGTCGACATGACGAGCCCGGCGCCGTTGCCGATGATGCCGACCTCACCGTCGAGCTTGACGTAGTTGAGGTCGTTCTCCTTGGCCTTGAGCTCGAGCGGATCGGTGGCGTCCTTGTCCTCGAACTCCGCGTGCCCGGGCTGCCGGAAGTCGGCGTTGCCGTCGAGGGTGACCTTGCCGTCGAGCGCGAGGATCTGATCGTCGGGGGTGCGCACCAGCGGGTTGACCTCCACCAGGGTGGCGTCCTCGCCAGTGAAGACCTCCCAGAGCTTCTGGATGGTCACGGCCGCGGCGTCGAGCACCTCGGCGGGCAGGTGACCCTGCTCGGCGATGGATCGCGCGAAGGCGAGGTCGACACCCTTGACGGCGTCGACGGGCACCTTGGCGAGACGCTCGGGCTTGGTCGCGGCAACCTCTTCGATCTCCATGCCGCCCTCGACGGAGCACATCGCCAGGTACGTCCTGTTCGACCGGTCGAGCAGGAAGGAGATGTAGTACTCCTCCGCGATGTCGCTGGCTTCGGCCACCAGCAACTTCTTGACCACGTGACCCTTGATGTCGAGTCCGAGGATGTTCTGGGCGTGGGTGAAGGCGTCATCGGGGGTGGCTGCGTACTTCACGCCGCCGGCCTTGCCACGTCCGCCGACCTTCACCTGGGCCTTGACCATGACCGGCTTGCCGATTTCGGTGGCAATGGCCTTGGCGTCCTCTGCCGAGTCGGTCACCCGGCCCGGCGTGGTGGGCACGTTGTGCTTGGCGAACAGCTCCTTCGCCTGGTATTCGAAGAGATCCATGGGCTCACCGTCTGTCTGCTTTGACTGTTGGGATTGACTATCTACGCTTGCGCCTGAGTGGCTCTTGGGACTTTATCCACACGTGCGAATGCGGCCGACACCGCCTACCGCTCATGTGGCACATCTCACCGGGCCCCTGTAGTGATACAAGTCACAAAAACAGCCGGAATTAGTTCACGGGTTGCCACCAACATTGGATTTTGGTTAACGTGCCTCTGGTCTGAGTAACGGTAAGGTCACGGCGCGAAGGACATTTGGGTTGGCTGAGCAAGGTTCGACACGCGCATCTCGTGGGACCTCGACGACCGCCTATGACGCCACCATCACCGACATCATCCCGTTCAACGAGTTCGGGGATCTCGATGACCTCGACTTCAGCAACACCTCGGCCTTCGATCGCGAGTCACGGGTCATCCGCGCCCCCGAACTCGACGACATGCACGACACCGACGATCTGATTCCGCTTCGGCTGGCCGTCCCGTCGCAGTTCCGTCCGGCGTCCGGTGACGAGCGTCGGTCGGCGCACGCCTACCGCGACAGCCACACCGATCTCAGCGACGGCATGCAGAACACCGACGTCATCGACATGTCGGGACGTCGGGGGCTGCACCGCCGCATTCCGGACGGCACCGTGAAGGCCCGCCTCGTCGCCGCG
>JAESGJ010000449.1_pt1 | contig 22436 bp, 19 predicted proteins | sample 9266241 | NCBI WGS metagenome assembly JAESGJ01 (sample SAMN14514841, study PRJNA621669) | algae metagenome | isolation source: Brasilonema octagenarum HA4186-MV1 and co-occurring heterotrophs from wet... | place: USA: Manoa Valley, Hawaii | collected 2009-07-20 | reverse complement strand
GTCCAGTAGGCGTTAAGCGTAGCTCTGCCGTAGGCAATCGCTTAACAGATGAGTTCGAGTAACCATACATTTTTTGACAATACACCCTACTTATCATTATAGGTAATCTTGTAGTGGGAGGGGAGTAGCCTTTGGCAACTACTCACGAGTCTCAGAAAATTGTGATAAGACCAGCTAAGGACTCTTAATTATATATAAAAATTATTAATAAATTATTCAAAACTCCTGCGGACTAATTGAACTATCATCATAAAGATTAAGCTCTGCTTAATCTAAAACTAAAAGTAATCCCAAATTAACTAACTAATTCTGGAGGGATAGGGGTGTCTGGTAGTACAGCATCGGCGAATAACTCTACTATTCAAGCGTGCAAATGCTAAAAGTAGAGTTGCTTAAAGCCGTGTGTAGTAGTCTGCCTATATTTGAGTATGTAAAACGGAGCTATACCAATCTGTTCAAAAGCTGTGAGAATAGAAAAACAAAGTCTCCGACTTTTCACAACAAGTCGGAGACTTTATTTCTCACGAATGATTTAAGACTGCTGTAGATACTACGTCTGTACAAAATTTCTGACTAGTACCCGATGAAGTGCAGAACATCACGCAGAACACTGTAGCCAGCCAAGTCCCAAACTAGATAGGCAAGAAAACCAATCATTGCTAAACGACCATTCCACAGTTCCGCTTGGGGGTTTAAACCAAATACAAATGCGTTACGATCTACACCGTTGTAAGCTTTAGCAACAGCTGCTACATCGGTAGAAGGGCGAGTTTCAGGAGTTTTCATCGTTTTTTCCTCTAAAATTCAGTTGATATTTGATGAATAGACGTAAAATTCTACGTTTCTACAAAATTTCTGACTAGTACCCGATGAAGTGCAGAACATCACGCAGAACACTGTAGCCAGCCAAGTCCCAAACTAGATAGGCAAGAAAACCAATCATTGCTAAACGACCATTCCACAGTTCCGCTTGGGGGTTTAAACCAAATACAAAAGCGTTACGGTCTACGCCATTGTAAGCTTTAGCAACAGCTGCTACATCGGTAGAAGGGCGAGTTTCAGGAGTTTTCATTGTTTTTTCCTCTAAAATTAAGTTGATATTTGATGAATAGACGTAAAATTCTACGTCTAGCCAAAACTTATAACTAGTAACTAATCAAGTGGAGAACATTGCGCAGGACGCTGTAACCAGCTAAATCCCAAACTAGATAGGCAAGAAAACCAATCATTGCCAAACGACCATTCCATAGTTCGGCTTGGGGGTTTAAACCAAACACAAAAGCGTTACGGTCTTTGCCGTTATATTCTGTCGCGATTGGTGGTAAATCAGTGCTAGGACGAGATTGCATTTTTTTACTCATTCAAGTTGAATTTGTTTCTCAACTTAAATATAGCCATCCATACCTCTAGTGCTTTCTGTCATTGGGTACAAACTATCAGCACCTCTTGTGGAGGATTATCACAACAGTATTTTCTGGGAAAAATCCACCTTAAGAGGATGCCAAAAAAAATATTTGTAAATAAATGTAACAACACCAACAAAAAACTGAATTTTACTTCATCAATTTGTGGTAGCCCACGAAAAACAAAACCGTTTCTAATAAATTGAAAAAATCATACACAAAAGAGAAAAACTTTGAGAAGAAAGTGTAGGATGTTTGATTTTTCCTGGCAAGTAAAAAAAGATACTTTAGTTCCTTGAGTTATTAAGTCATTAAGTAGAAAAACTTCTGTCCCACGCTGTAGCAAACTTTCAAACTTTGGAGAGATGCCAAAAGTACTAGAATTGCAGCATTCTAAGCTCAGGAGTTGGGTATTATAACAGATACAATATTTACTATCACTTAACTTTTGATCCCCACTGATTTGAGCTACATAGGAAGGATGTTAGATGTTTCAGAGTACGCACATCATGCTGGCATTGTACAAGTCACTCTTTTGGGTGGCACAAGCGCCAGTAGATAACCAGTCAACAAATGCTAACCAGACATATGCTTCTGGATTAGGACCACACTTTTTTTTCGCTTTAATCTCTGGTGTGATCCTGGCTTTTGCCCTGCAATTAGTTCTGACCAACCTCTCCGTTGCTGCGGGTATTTCCTACTTAGGTCGTTCATCTGATTCAGATGGAGAGAATGGAGAAGTTGGGAGTTTAGGCGGAACTATTCGCAAAATAGGCACAGCAGTTGGACTGTGGACAGTAATCACTGTGACTATTGCGCTTGCCATTGCTTGTTTTTTAGCGGTAAGACTGAGTTTTTTTACAGGTTGGTCTCCAGTGCAGGGAGCAATTCTAGGGTTGGTGATTTGGGGAGCGTACTTCTTACTGCTAGTGTGGGTGAGTTCAACCACAGTGGGTTCTTTAGTTGGTTCGTTGGTCAACTCAGCAACCTCAGGCTTACAGGCGATTATGGGGACAGCGACCGCTGCGTTGGGAGCCAAAGCTATTAATAACCAAGTAGTAGCAACAGCAGAAGCAGCAGCCGCAGCTGTACGTAGGGAAATTGGCACTGCTGTAGACCCTGGAACGCTGCGAGACAAAGTAGAAGATTACTTAGAAATGGTCCGTCCACCAGAACTGGATATATCTAAGATTCGGGGTGAATTTGAAAAGTTACTGAATGATCCCCAACTCAAGGCGATCGCCGGAAGTGGAGATTTAAGCAACATAGACCGCCAGAAGTTTCTTGATTTAATCAGTAGTCGTACAGACCTTTCAAAGCGAGAAGTCAACCGTATTGCCGACACACTATATGGCGTTTGGCAACAGGTAGTGGGTCAACAACAACCAAAGCAAGATCGCTTGGCAGAGTTGATGAATTATCTCAAATCATTGCCACCCGGACAAACTAAGAATGATGAACTCAATGCCAAGCTGGATCAGCTGATGGTAGAAATGCGTTCTGGAAAACAAGGTGACCAAAAAGGAACAACTCCAGGTCCTGTTCAGCAGACAATTCAGCAAGCAGTATCCGCATTGAGTGGTATTGTGTTGGGGCGAACTGATTTGTCAGACTTGGATGTTGAAAAAATCCTTGGTGCTGTCACAAATGCCAAAGATAAAGTCACCGAACAGGCAGATAAGTTGGGTCTTCCCGTGCCAAAACAAGCTTACAGCCCCATTCGTACGGATGTAGAAAACTACTTACTCAACACATATGCTTGGCAACTGAGTTCTGAAAAAGCTGCCCAAGAATTTCGCGACGTTCTTTACGACCCAGCCGCTGATCCTGGAACAGTACGGCAAGAGTTAGAGGGACTTTCTCGGAGTTATTTTGTCAGTATTCTCAAAACTAGGGGGCTGCTAACTCAAGCAGAAATTGAGCGCATTGCAAATCAGTTGGAACTGACCCGCAAAGACGTGCTAATTGCAGTGATTGCAGAGGAAGAAAAAGAAATAGTACAAGACTTGCAACGCCGAGTCGAAAGCTATCTACTCGTTACACCTAAGTCAGACTTAACAGCAGAAGGGATTCAGCGGGATTTCAAACCCCTGTTGGAAGATTCAGACGCAGATTACGAAACTCTTTCTCGGCGACTTGCTCAGTTTGACCGTCAAGAAATGCGGGAAATTCTGCTAGAGCGCAATGATATTTATCCTGAAGAAGCAGATACAATCCTTGAGGAGTTGGAAGAACAGCGTAATCAAGTCTTAGTCGAATCCCAAGGACTTGCAGAACAAGCGCAGTATCAAGCTGAGTCACTGTGGATAAATTTACAATCTTATCTGCGCAACACAGGTAAAGACGAACTCAATCCCGACGCCATCCGCGCTGATCTGAAAACACTTTTAGATGATCCACAAGCAGGAGTGGGTGCAATTAAGGCACGCTTATCTCGTTTTGATCGTGATACTTTAGTACAATTACTAAGTCAGCGGCAAGACTTGAGCGAAGACCAAGCCAATCAAATCCTCAACAGTGTTGAGGAAAACTGGAGTAATATTCGCCATGCACCAAAAATCGTAGCAGATAAAGCTAAGGAGCAGTACGATTCTGTAAGCACAACAATAGCAGACTACCTGCGAAATACTGGCAAACAAGAACTGAATCCTGAAGGAATTCAGCGGGATTTGAATACACTGTTCCAAAATCCAAGAGAAGGTGCTGTCGCACTCCGCCGTCGCTTGTCACAGGTTGATAGAGATACCTTAGTCCAGTTGCTCAGTCAACGTCAGGACTTGAGTGAAGAGCAAGTTAATCAAGTCATCGATTCGATGCAAACTTCGATTCGTGACATTGTGCGTACACCCCGTCGCCTCGCCACCAGAACTCAGCAAACAGTACAAAATTTCCAAACATATTTGGAAGAGTATTTACGGAGGAGTGGCAAAGACGAACTTAACCCAGAAGGTATCAAACGCGACCTTTCTCTGTTGCTGCGTGATCCACAAGTGGGAATTGAAAGTCTGGGCGATCGCCTATCTCAGTTTGACCGTTCCACTATTATCACTCTGCTAAAACTGCGGGAAGACTTGAGTGATGAGGAAGCCGCACGAATTGCAGATTCGATGATATCAGTGCGTGAGCAGTTCGTGGAACAAGTGCGGAATATCCAGCGGGGCATTCAAGATGTGGTTGATGGAGTTTTTGGCCGCATTCGCAACTACCTCAACTCTTTAGAGCGCGAGGAACTCAATTACGATGACATTAAGCGGGAAGTTCGCACATTGTTTGATGACCCACAAGCAGGGTTTGATGCATTGCGCGATCGCCTCTCTTCTTTCAACCGCGAGACTTTAGTAGCAGTTATGAGTTCTCGTGAGGATATCTCAGAGGAAGACGCCAACCGGATTATCGACCAAGTTGAACGGGCACGAAATAACGTACTGCAACGGGCAGAACGCATCCAGCAGGAAGCACAACGGCGCTTAGAAGAAGTGAAAATTCAAGCACAGCGTCAAGCCGAAGAAACACGCAAAGCAGCAGCATCAGCCGCTTGGTGGCTATTTACTACAGCACTTGTTTCCGGAATATTCTCTGCTGTAGGAGGAGCAATTGCTGTACTTTTCCTAGTGTAGTTTAATACTTTTTATTGACTGCTCTGTTTTAGCCTCTCGTATGAGAGGCTTTTTTGTGTCGTAGCACTAGATAATGTTACGTATACAAATAATTAATAAGCGTAAAGTTAGAGAATAAGGAGCCTCAAGAGTGCCAGACTTGCAAGCAAAACCCCAGACGAAAACTGCCTCCCAAAGATGGTTGGTAATGCTCGGTGTCGGTCTTGGGGTGTTCATGTCCACTCTCGACGTAGGCATTATTAACGTGGCTTTGCCTACCTTAGTTCAGTATTTTCAAAGCAGTTTTCCGGAGGCGCAGTGGGCGGTGTTAGGCTACCAACTCATCAGTTCCAGCTTAGTCTTGGGAGCGACTCGCCTAGGAGATATATGGGGTAAAAAATATCTCTACTTGGGGGGACTTATTGTGTTTACCTTGAGTTCTCTGTTGTGTGGAGTTGCATCTAGCATTCACTGGTTGATTGCTTTTCGAGCACTTCAGGGACTTGGTGGTGTGTTTATCTCTGGACTTGGTTTAGCAATCATTACAGAAGTTTTTCCTTCTTCACAGCGGGGACGAGCTGTTGGGATTATCGGTAGTGTCGTTTCCCTTGGTATCGCCCTTGGTCCTTCAGTAGGCGGACTGCTTCTGGGGTGGTTTGACTGGCGTATTCTATTCTTAATTAATGTTCCACTGGGCGTAGTAGCTAGTTTGCTTGTCATGTGGGTGGTACCTACAACTGAGCGCAAACAGGAAAAACAACGCTTCGACTTGCTCGGTGCTTTGTTAGCGCTGGTGACACTCAGCAGTTTTGCCCTGGGTATGACTTTTGGGCAAAGCGAGGGCTTTACAAGTGGTCGTGCATTGTGGTTACTATTCCTTGCAGCGATCGCACTAGTCAGTTTTCTAGCAGTTGAAGCTCGTTTGGAGGAACCACTGATAAAGTTGGATATGTTTAGCAATCCTCGCCTGAGTGTGGGTTTGCTAAACGGCACTTTAGTATTCATTGTCCTGACTGGTGGACTGCTGATAACCCCATTCTTTCTAGGGCAAGTCAAGCACTATCCAACCTCAAAAGTGGGGTTATTGCTGGCGGTGTCGCCTGTTGTCAGTGGGTTGATTGCCCCACTAGCAGGTACACTCTCAGATAAATTTGGTTCTCGCTCAATTGGCTTAATTGGGTTAGGAGTGATGATTGGTGGCTGTCTGGCTATTAGTACCTTAAATGCTCAAACTACTGAACAAGACTATATACTGCGCTACTTTATCTTTGGCACTGGGTTAGGTTTGTTCCGCTCGCCTAATGATAGTACTGTCATGGGATCAGTACCTCGGGAGCGTTTGGGAATTGCGTCTGGGTTACTGTCTTTATCGCGTACTTTGGGGGTTAACGTAGGAGTCTGTGTCATAGGGACTGTTTTTGGAGGATTGATTGCAAATTTGGCTCCAGGTACAGATGTCGCTGTAGCTCCACCTGAGGCAGTTGTTGCGGGCTTTGCTGGAAGCTATCGTTTCGCGGCGCTAATTCTTTGTGGCTCAGCAGTTATGACGGCTATAGTCAAAACTTAAAAAGTCTAGGTGCACTTTGTAACATTACAAATGACTTAGAACAAAGTAAAGTTGCAACTATGTAGTATAAATCAACTATATTGCATAAATAAAGTTTATCACCATGAGTTCTCACGTAGAAGTTGCTATTGTGGGTGCAGGCATTTCTGGTCTGAGTGCAGCCTGGGAATTGCACAACTTAGGTATCGAATCGCTGCTTGTACTGGAAGCCAATTCACGAGTAGGAGGACGAACTCTCAATCATCCGCTGGTGTCAGGGGGTTACGTTGAACAAGGTGGGACTTGGGCTGGTCCTACCCAAACAGCGTTGCTGAATCTGGCACAAGAAATGGGAGTTTATATCAAGAAAGGAAAGCTTGAAGGTCAGACATTGTATGGTTTCCGTCAAAAATGGACTATGCTAGATGCATCTCCAACGTCTGAATCGGACATAGCTCAAAAAGATTTCGCTCAGGCGATGACAACATTTGAGGCTTTGTGCCGTACTGTTCCACTAGAAACCCCTTGGCAAGCTCCTAATGCAAACATATTAGACTCTATGACAATGGGGGCTTGGATTGAGCAGAACACAACGACTGATGAAGCACGGGCTTGGTTCGAGGGGTGTGTGCGGCAAATCCTCAGTGGCGATCCAAACAAAGTTTCGCTATTATGGATGCTTCATTTTGTTCATACAGCAGGATTCAATGATTTGTTAGAGACTGCTGAGGATTTTTCCTTTGTAGGCGGAACACAACAGATTTGCTTAAATATTGTAGAACGCTTAGGGGAACGGGTCTTACTCAATGCTTCTGTGACTGAAATATCGGGTTATGATCACTCCCTAGTTCAACTTATTTGTGAACGTGGGGTTGTGTATGCTCAACAAGTAATTGTGGCGATGATGCCCAAGACTGTTGCTCGTATCCAATTTCACCCCCCTCTTCCCCCAATTCACCGTCAATTGATTACACAGTGGGAGACGATGAGTTGGATTAAATTTCATGCTATCTATGAAAAACCTTGGTGGCAAGGTCAAATAATCAGTGGTCACTTTCTCAGTATCGATAGCAAAATTGAGGTGATTGATATCTCGCCGGAAGATGCAACTAGAGGTGTGATTGTTGGATTGTTAGCTCCCGATTACGCAACGTTACCTGAGTCAAAACGCCAAGAGTTATGCCTTGCATTTCTGGGAGAAACTTTTGGACAAGCAGCACAACAACCATTAGAGTGGGTGGAATTTGATTGGAATAATCAACCTTGGACAAGTGGATGCATTTCAGCATTACCACCTGGTTTACTCACTAGCGCTGGTTCTGCTCTCAATAGTCCAGTCGGTCGGATTCATTGGGCTGGTACGGAACGCTCTAGTATTTGGGCTAACTACATTGAAGGTGCTATTCGCGCTGGACAAAACGCTGCTCGTGATGTTGCAGGTAAGCTGAGGTCGGTCTCTACAACCTAGTGTTCAATTGCTTAAGCGCCCCCACATTAAAATACGTTTATACGCAAACAAGAACGGACGCTCCTCACCCAAGTACTTGATTAACTTCTGCGTATACCGTTTCACAAATCGCTCGTAAGTCTCACCATCTAGCCGCTGCTGGTATGTTGTGAGCAACGTCCCGCGATACCATTCTATGACTGCTTCTGGTGACCCTAAAGAATGGGATACAAGCCCCGTCCTTCTAGGAGGGCTTTGTTTGTGGTAGAATATGTTTGGAGTTAACAAATCCCCCTCTAGGCTCAAGACGCGTTGAAACAGCTACGATGAGAGCAGGCGTAGAGAAAAACCAACGGGCAATGGTAGTAAGCATAAATCCACCCCAGAGGAAAAAGTCAAGATTTGATTTGTAGTCGGTTAGTCGCGGAAGGGCATTCCGAGACTTAAAACGGGCATTGAGAGAAGGTAAGACTGGCTTGCCAGCGCATCTCAACGAAGTGTCAACCCCATTCAGCGATCAGTTTTCCTGCTTTTAGTGGGTTGCTGACGCGGTGAGGAATCACCGCCCTAAAAGTGCGGTGAGGATGTCAAGGTAATACCAATTCAAAATTCAAAATATGCCCTCCGGGCACGCAACGCGAACCCGTAGCGTCTCCGCAATGGACGACTTCTTTGTGTTTTAAATTTTTCATAGAAGTTTGGATTCCAGGTATCTTGCATAAAAATTTATACTTATAGCTGTTGCCAGGTAGATTAGGACATGAAGTAATCAGAAAATACGGACATCACGAGACTTTCAACCCTGTTAAGCGTTAAGCGTTAGCTGCTATATGTCCTAATAGAGTTGGCGACTGCTATATTTGCTTGGATACGTATTGCTAAAATCACTACAGGAATTGTTGTCACGCGGATTTCTGTCTCAACCGTGAACAGCGATTAAACTTGTGGGATGACTTTCTAAGTGCTTGAACTCTAGGACTTCATCTTTGTCATGACAACAACCCGAGTGTCTACATTTAGCACTTGCACTCCTTTAGGCATAGTTGTCATTGGCACTCTCCAGTGCGAATGACCACAAATAACTAATAAATTACTTCCTGTAGTTAGTTCAGTACGAATTGACTGATTCCCTATCAATTTGGCTTCTGCATCGTTGGGACCTTCGTGCAGAATTAAAATGTCTGGTGACTCGTCAAGAAGTTCGTGTATAAGTTCTCGAAAATCTTCTTCAGGACGACGCAAAGGCTTAGTTTTTTTACCAATAATCCCTGAAATTCCAGCAATGCGAATTCCATCTAGACAAGTGAGGTCGCCATCTAAATAATGTATACCTTGCCCATTTTGAAATGCTTGGATTTCTTGTGGAGTTTTGCCAATATTGTCGTGGTTTCCTCCTACCCCAGCAACCCAACGAAAACGACGACTAAAAGCTTGCCAAACTTCACGAACATCTCCTACACCACCACGCTTATCTATTTTTGCGTAAAGGTCTCCGGCTAAAATAACGCCCGTTCTTTGTGGAGATGGAATTTTTCCTAACTCTGCCAACTTTTCTAGTTCTTCACTGACAAGATGACCCAGAAGGCGGTAATTGACTGGGTCAACTCCCTGTAGATCGCTTGTGGCAATGATCGCTTCTAAGCCATCTGGTAGTGAGTCAACTTTTGCTAACAAAACAGGCAGAACTCTGTGAACTATACCAGTACCATTGGGTGAATGGGTAATAAATGGTATTTGGTGAATGGGTCGCTCAGAAATAGAAGTTATGACAGTTCTTGTTCGGATATGGTACAAAGAATCATGGGACATGGTATGATTTACGAAATGCCTATCCGGGCTTGGCTAATTGGGTAGAAAAGTCATTTATAAATCTCTATTATGATCTAAATAGAGACAATTTATCCCAATAGTTACAATTACAATATTGCAAGCACATAATTTTAACTATTCGCGTAAGAAACTCAGGATTTTTTGCGATTTTGTTATCTAGTATACCTTTTTATAGTCATCGCTTATTTCTGCTAAAAACAGGAAACTCAAGTTCAGTGAAAGCACAAAAGGCAGCTCTGTTATATCAGTATAGTACCGATAGGTTACTATCTACCAGTTTACCAGTCTATCTCTTGCCTTTGCCAATGCGATCTGCCACAATCCAGAGCGCGTAAGCGCAGCGTCTCGTAGAGAAACTATCGCCTCTTATTGCACTTGCTTATTACTCAGACTTTCATAAAAATTTAGTATAATAAAGCACGAATCCTAAAATATATTGAGAACTGGTTCTTGGTAAAGGTGGAGATAGAACGATAAAAGATTTGTACAAATTCAGCAATGTGTGGAATGAACCAGCATAAACTTCCTCCCTGTTTCCACTTACTGCAAAACATGAATCAAAAAATCTTGTAGGCTGAATTGAAGAACAAAACTTTACAAACAGAGGTGACTGTGGCACGCAAACGCTTAATTATTGAAATGGGGATGGGAGTGGATCAGCATGGACAGGAACCCACAGTTGCAGCAGCTAGGGCTGTGAGAAATGCCATCGCACACAATGCTTTACCCGGTGTTTGGGAAGTTGCCGGTTTGAATGATCCAAATGAGATGATAGTTGAGGTCAAGGTAGCTGTCCCTTACCCAGAACAAGTACGAGAAGACGAGGTTTTGGCTGTATTGCCTTTCGGTCGCAAAACTCTCACAGTTGAGTCTGGTGGAATGGTCGTTCAGGGTAAAGCAATTCCAGCGCTGAATGATAAAAATGACGAAATGTTGATAGCTGTGGCTGCAGTTACAGTTCTGATTGAAAATGATAACTGACCAAATTAATTATTATTTCATCTGATGCTTTGCGCTAAACTAGAGACATCGAGGTGAATATCTCTGGCGGTAAGTCCAATGAACAACTTACTTTTCACCAACGTTAGTGACGATGTCTCAAAAAGATAACGAATCACTCGAAATTCAAGAGATAAATAACCTCAAGTCAGTACACTTTGCTGACTTAATTAGGGCTGCCCAGTTAATTTCCGATCCTGCTAAGGGAGTATCTGGAATACACACAGAAATTGACTGGAAAGATTTCGGTATTCCTGATGATGTTGCGCCAAATTTGAAAGCGCTAGGTCAAGAGTATCAGTATTCATCTCCCCACGTACCCATCGAAGAAATTTGGAGCAAATTAACTCCAAAGACCCGTACTTGGTTCATTCAAAATAAAAATGAGTTGTGGCGGTTTGAGGAAGCTTTCCCCGCTCTTGATGAAGACTAAAAATCCACCAGAGGGGAAATTGACAAACTTTGTGTTATCCAGTGTTGATATCTTCGACTTGGTTTAAACTTGGTTTGTCAACCCACCCAGACAATTTCCCACTTGTTTTGCTTGCATCAATTCAACACATAGGTTTGGGTTACACCAATATCAAACCTTGCATACCAAAAAGATTGCCAAACGGATCCCACATCTGACAAATAGCTTGGTTCTCCTCAATTGTCAACGGACCTCGATAAAGTTTAGCCCCGTGCTTTTGAGCATGATCTACTGCTTGATAAAAGTCGTTTACACGCCAGTATGCTACTTGTCCGGCGTTTCCAGGACGCATTTTTTCATCTGCGACATGAAAAAACATATCTATGCTACCGACTTCTATGAGCGCTCCTCGTATTTCGTTATCAGTGTGAAAATACTTAAGTGGTGCATTTAGAAGTTTACTATACCAAGTTGCTGCTGCAACAACGTCATCTACAAAAAAAAAGATGGCTTGAATACCCTTAAACATCAACAGATTTCTATCTCGTAAGTCAAAATAATAGTATGTAGTTACGGGATACACTACCATGTCTAGTTTAAAACAAGTTTTTCAAAATTTTTTTCTTCGCATTGGAGGCTTTTTCTCTGTTGTTTTTGGAAGTATCTCTAATTTTATCGGAAAGATCTTTGGTGTCTTCGGTAAGCTTTTTGGGGTTTCCGATGCTGGATATTTTCTAGAAGCTGACCAAATACAGGGTATAAAACGAGAAACAACACAACAATCAATTAAAACTGAGCCTTCAAAAGCCAGTGAAACTCCAGCGACTTCTAATCCTCGTCCCAATCCTCAAATGGACTACTACCGAAAAATGGCTCAGGATATGAAAAAGAAGTGAGGTAAATCTGTTGACTAGGTTTAGCTAGAAGTGTGGGGGCGATCGCTTGTCGTCCCCACAATTTTTGTATCAAAGATCATCCTATTTATGTCTTCGCGCAGCCTACCGTAGCCATAAATGAGGTAAGCGCAATGTTTTCATGAGCCTAGGATCGTCAATAACCCTGGTAATTCACTAATTCATCCCCAATTTGCAGCAAGAAGCAAGCCATGAGATTATGGCTGACTACACTGGCGGGACTAAAACTTTATCAGCGGGGTTAGTTATGGCGGCGGTTGATTGTGGGATTTCCCTTTACCTCACGATTGCTGCGAGGGATAACTTGGTGAAGGTAGAACTGGGAGAAGTTACCCAAAGAGTAGACACGAGTTTTCGCCACTAAATGTTTGAATCACTGGGAGTCACAAAACAGAGATAGATTCTTTCTTGCGAGAAATCTAGATTTGCTTGTTCTAAAGAAATTACTGTAAACAGTATCCTTACTTGCGACTGCTTTTGAGTATATAAAGCATAAGTGTTAGTGCTGGTTTCATCTGCCAATTAAAAGTATAAAATAGCACTATGTAAATCAAAACCGTATAACAATAGCTAATACTCTTACCAATGAGGGTAAACGCGACGCCAATCGCCTCGACAGAACGCGCTTGTTGCATGCACACTCAAGGGCTTTGCTGTTTCCTAGCAAGTGTCTCTAAATAAGATACTTGCTAGTTAATTTGTGCAAACTAGCTTGAAAAGGGCAGAGGGTAGCTATCCAGAAGCAAAAAATAAACTATTATCTTTTATTCTTTCCTTCAGGTGACGAATTCGTCATGTCGGCTACTTAATTAAAAGAAAATTTATGTTTCCATGAAAAAGCAAAAAAATCTATTCAGCCACCTTACAGCAATAGAAAGAATTCATCTATCAGTACCTGCACAGTTTTTGTTAGATAAGAATCTACTTCAAGATAAAGTCAAAATTCTAGATTTTGGTTGCGGCTTGGGCAATGATGTTAAATTATTGCGAAAAAAAGGATTTGATGCTACCGGTTATGATCCTTATTATTTTCCAGAATATCCTCATGAGAAATTTGACACAATAATTTGCTTTTATGTTTTAAATGTTTTATTTCCTGAAGAACAAGCGGATGTTCTCATGAGAATATCGAACCTATTGAAGCCTGGAGGAAAAGCATATTATGCAGTTAGAAGGGATTTAAGAAGAGAAGGCTTTCGAGAACATTATATCCACAAAAAACCTACATATCAGTGCATTGTCAAACTTCCTTTTAAATCCATCTACTTAGATGAGTCTTGCGAAATTTATGAGTATATGCATTATAACTTACAAGCAAACACATCTAATAATTGTAATTGTATATTTTGTAATCCTTATAAAAATTTAACTATTCTAACGGAATCAGCAACTGCTTATGCTATGTTTGATGGCTATCCCGTGAGTAAAGGTCATGTTTTGGTTGTTCCAAAACGTCACGTGAGTAATTATTTTGAGCTACCGTTTAAAGAGCAATCTGCTTGTTGGTTTATGGTTAACAGAGTGCAAGAAATTCTCGGCCAAGAATTTGAACCGGATGGTTTCAATGTGGGAATGAACATCAATCGAGATGCAGGTCAAAATATGATGCACGCCAGTATTCATATTATCCCTCGTTACAAGGGTGATACTGTTGGTGTTAAAGGTGGGATAAGATATGTGATTCCTAAAAGAAAATAGTTTGTAATTTGTCGGTTGGGCAGAACCGCAAGAATGTTATCAATAGATAACTTGAAAAAAGAAGTAGTCACGAGGAAACAGTGCCGGAGTTCGCCAGCGCTGCTTTGATGTTAACCAAAGGTAGACAACTGTCTCTCCCGCTGGGGTAGGAGATTTTTCAGTTTTTTAATGACGTAGGATTTCAAGCAGTGCAATCTTTAAATTGAGCATGAGGTTAATCATTTTATTGCACTAAATATACAAGCTATTGACACAGTGGGGTCATACCTGTGTCATATCCACTTGGTACTTTAAAAGTAGTCAACACTAAGGTTTCTGCCAAGAATACTGACTGATTGGTTCAGAATTTATCAGGTAAACCTTAGTTAATAACACTGAAATTTGGTGATTATTATGTTTTCTTATTTCTTTGCAGCCTTTTTAGTAAGTTTACTTACTCTATTTGGTGGAGCTGCTATAGCTTACCTATTTCCACAGAATAACTCTCAAGATTAAAGCATACTCCATAAATAATTCAAAATCGCTTAGCGTTGCGTCAGCGTTGCGACGCAATCTCAAAATTCAAAAATTGAAAAATTTAGAAGTGGAAACTACTCTATTTCATTTTAATCAAGCAAATAAGCATATAAAAGCCAGTTTTTTGATGGTAGCTCTGTATAGGAATCGTATTGGCGACGCATAACCTGCTCAGTTACAGCCTCAGAATCACTATAATCCATCACCACCTGTTTCGGTTTAGCTTAAGCACTATTGACCCATTATCCAAGTCTTTGTGTAGCATAAATTTCTCTTTGCCTGTGTTGTATTAATAACGCAGGGTTTCTTTTTTCTTGGGATATGTAGTATTAATCTCAAGAAATATTCAATTTTATAATAATGAAATATTGGTATAAAAAGACATAAATAACGTCTACTATTGTCAAACTACTCTTTTAAATAATACTTTTTTATTTTTATATCTCTGTAAATGTATTGATGTAAGTGTATTGATATTGAAAACTGTGACTTTACTTATGAATTAGTATAAAGTTTCTTGGTAGAAGCTTCCTTAAAGTTATTTTTTGATATATGAATTATATTTTTGTCAATTTTCACATTTATACTATACAAAGGATAAAATAATTATAATAAATCAGTAAATTTTCTAATTTGTGGAGACACAAAAGTAAGATGGTTAAAACATCTCCGTAAGATTTCTATTTTATTCAATTTTTTATTAAGTAAGTGTATGTACTGATTGGGAAAATTTTACGGTTAGATTAACATTTAGCTAAATTCTAGAAGAGTTTTATGCATCTGCTTCACCAATAGACAGCCGTTTTAAAATTCTCTTGGTTGTACTGATGAACTGGTGTCATAAATGAATCTAAACTATGTTTTCTAAACCTTTGATAACTAAAGGAGTCGCTACCGTGAATAAAGTGCAATTGGCTTTTATTATTAACTACCTACTGATGACTGGCTATTTTTTGATTAATTGGTTAAGATTCTTTCTCCGTCACCCTAGTTATTCGCCAGAAGAAAAATTTTTGTCTACTGTGATACTTTTCATTACTACAGTTTTATGGCCCATCATTGTTCCTATGTCTTTTGTAAAAATATTGACAACACGGAAAGTAGAGTTTAGTACTATGATGCCTGTCATAGTCGCAGTCTTTGCCTTCAGTGTTGCACTTTACATGGGTTAGCTAGTTTTATAGGACTGGACTGTGTTTTGGCGTGTCATAATTGTTATCAATTAAATCAACTGCCATTTTGCATCTACCATTACATCTCAACAAAAAATACAGTCTGCGAACTATAATGCTTGCTATTCACGTTAAGAAAAATAAGAACTCTTGAGGTATTTTCTAGTAACTTGTGGTTTGATTACTAGCTAAAACTGATAACAACTATACTGATATAGCAATCCATGCAGGAGTTGTGAAATTACTCGTTGAGGCGCTTAAGGCTTAACAGGCTTCGCCGAACGTCCGAACGGGAACGCTTAACAGGGAAGAAGAATGTACAAATGTACCTTGTTTTTAAGCGCACAGCGCAGGCTACGCCAACGCAAATGAAATAGGACTGCTCAACAAAAGTCAAAAGTATTGTAGGGTGGGCAGTGCTTACCGTATTTTGCTGACTACATCCGGGTTTTGCTAAGCACTGCCCACCTTACGTGTCGTTCAAAAATCTGCGGAGGAGTCTTATAGATAAAAAATAGGGATGAGCAAGATGCTCATCCCGTACATAAGTTATTTGAAAGCAAAAGGCTTATTGCGCTTGAATTGGAAAAGCACCGGGACGCACAGCCAAATTGAGATTTTGCCCATTGCGATGCAATTCCATGCTTACATTTCCTCCAACTTGGCTATTTTCGACTGCATTTTGAACAGAGGTTGCGTCTGTCACTGCTTTACCGTCAAGTTTTTGGATAACATCACCAGCACGTATCCCTGCTCTGGCTGCTGGTGAGTTGGGCATAACTTTGACAACTAATACGCCATGATCTTGATCAACACTCAAACCGCTGTTGGGGTCAGAGTTGATGTTTTGTTTCAACTCGGGCGTTAATCCTACCATCTGAATTCCTAAATAAGGATGTTGTACTTTGCCCGTCGCTATCAGTTGATTAGAAATTCGTTGCGCTGTATTGATAGGAATCGCAAAGCCCAGTCCTTGTGCTCCTTGGATGATGGCTGTGTTCATCCCTATAACTTGCCCTTGGGCATTAATTAGAGGCCCGCCAGAGTTACCAGGGTTAATTGCTGCGTCTGTTTGAAGATATTCTACTCTTCTGTCGGGAGAACCAATCTGATTGCTAGTGCGACCTGTTGCACTAATGATTCCAGTAGTGACGGTGTTACCCAAACCAAGGGGGTTACCAATAGCGATCGCCCAGTCTCCGGGTTGTAGCTGGTTTGAGTTACCCAATGCCACCGTTGGCAGTTTATCTGCTTGAATTTTAACAACAGCCACATCTGTCAGTTCATCTTTGCCCAGCACTTTACCTTTATAAGTGCGTCCATCCTTGAGCGTTACTGTTACTGTGTCTGCACCATCCACTACGTGAGCATTGGTCAGAATCCGACCGTCAGCACCAATTATAAAACCTGAACCAGTCCCCCGTTCCTGCCTTCTTTGTTGCTGTGGTAGTGCAGATCCAAAGAATTGACGGAAAAACGGATCGTTAAATTGCTCTGGTAACTGGGTTTTGACTGTTCGCGAAGAATCAATCCGCACGACAGCTGGTCCTACCCTTTGCACAACCTTTGTAACAAAGCTAGTACCATCTGAATTCGGTGGTATTGGCAGAGCAGCATTTGCTGGACTCACAGCAAGGTTAGATGCATTTTCACTTACCTGTTGTGAGTGAGATGCTAAGTAGCCACCAGCAAACGTCATCCCAGAGCCGAGTAAAACTAACGATAAATGAAAAGCTGTTTTTCTCCAACCAGCAGTATTATGGTTTAAAGAATTGTGACTGTCATCACTGGGTTTCTTATACATTTTGTTTCTGTAAGATTTTCTAGATACCATTCCAATTTAAAAAAACTTTGTGACGATACTGTTACACAGATATGACACCATTGTGAAAAGTCTTACTGTATAAGTCCTATGTCTATTGAAGTTGGGTTTATGTTCCAAAGGCCAGAGCCTTTGTGGAAAAACCCTTGAATAAAAAGTAGAAGCAATAGTAAGACATTCAAAGGAAAAGTCAGCCAACAGGAACAATCAAATTGATGGCAACAGTCGAGACAATACTGAAATTATATCTATTGAAGTTGGGTTTGTGTTGATCGGCAAGAGCCTTTCCTTAGATCTTGCACCTCCCCCTGAGTACGCCTTGAACTAAAGTACCCTGCACCGAAGCCCTCCGGGTTCGCCAGTTGACGCCAGACGCATCAAGTCGGGAAACCCTTTCGGCAGTCGCTCATGGGGGAAACCACGGCAGGTGCTACAACGGGGCGGCACGTTATGTTCCTCCCCTTCCCCCCAAAAGCTGCCTTGGGAACCCCCCGCAGTCGCCACAACGGTCAAAGCTCGCCGCTTGGGTTGCTTCCCCCGGCAGACTTTGGGGGAACCCCAACGCCCTTCGGGTTCGCCAGTCGCCTAGGTCGGGAGACCCTCTCCGAAGTTGCCACAACGCGGGGAACCCGCGCAAGGCACAACTCTTGGCAGCGCTGGTCTCACCAGATCCCTCTGTCGGGAAACCCTCATCAAGGACTGGCTCCCTCCGGGAACGCCCGTCGCCTACGGCGGGAAACCCGCCTGCAGCGCTGGATTCACCGCAAGGCGCTGCTCTGGGCAACGCACTGCCTCCCCAAGACCGCGCTGCCTCACCCCGGCGCTGGCTCCTTTATGCCGGGGAACCGATCCACCGGACTGGCTCACCGCCAAGGGCGTCTACAGGGCTGCATAGTCGAAGTCCGTTTTAACGGACTGGAATTTATATTCAGTAAGCTTTAGCTTACTTGACCTTTGAGCCAAGAAATTTATTTCTTGGCGGATACAAAAGCAGGTGCAAGATCTTAGTTTCCGGAAAACCCCTAAGCAACGCGGATTTCATAAAGTACAAAACCTCACCCCCAATCCCTCTCCTTAGTAAGGAGAGGGGAGACTTTAACGACAGTTAAAGGCGGGGTGAGGTCAAACGAGTGATTTGTATGTTATTTCATCGATGATCATATTTAATAGAAATACAAAACCTCACCCCCAACCCCTCTCCTTAGTAAGGAGAGGGGAGACTTTAACGATAGTTAAAGGCGGGGTGAGGTCAAACGAGTGATTTGTATGTTATTTCATCGATGATCATAAATAAAAAGTCGAAGCAATAGTAAGGCACTCAAACGAAAACTTACTTAACAGTCACAATAGAATTGGTAGTAACAGTCGAGACAACGCAGAAATTTGTGGGGACGTAGGTAGGCAAAGATGGGGAAGCTAGCATTGCTGATAGGGGTGAGCGAGTATCAACCCGGACTAAATCCGTTACCGGGTGCGGTGAAAGATGTTGATGCAATGCGACGAGTACTGATACACCCAGAAATAGGAAATTTTGCTGAGGTAGATATTACAGTCCTGAAAAATCCCCAAGGTCAGGAAATGCAATATGCTATTGAGAATCTGTTTGCCGATCGCCAGAAAGAAGACTTGTTATTATTTTATTTTTCTGGTCACGGGATTAAAGATGAGTACGGCAAGCTTTACCTCTCAACTTCTACCACTCGTAAACAGAATAACAGGTTGTTCAAGGCTTCAGCAGTAGCAGCGAGTGTTCTGCACGAAAATATGAATGAGAGCCGTTCCCAAAGACAGGTGATTATTTTAGACGTTGCTTTAGCGGGGCGATCGCCAAAGGACTAACGGTCAAAGATGATGGTAGTGTAAATTTACAGGAACAGCTAGGCGGTAAAGGACGGGCAATCCTCACCTCTTCGACATCCACCCAATACTCATTTGAACAAGAAGGTTCAGACCTCTCCATATACACCCGCTACTTGGTCGAAGGTATGGAAAAAGGTGCAGCGGATCGCGATGGCGATGGTTGGATTTCGATTGATGAACTGCACGAGTATGCTAGCAGCAAGGTAAAAGAAGCAGCACCAGCAATGACTCCCAAGTTTTACCCAATTGAGGAAGGTCATAAAATTTTGCTGGCAAAATCACCAAAGGATGATCCTAAGGTGAAATATCGTAAGGAAGTAGAAATTCGGGCTAAGGAAGGTCACGAGTTTTCTGTCTTTGCTCGTAGAATTTTAGACGGAAAGCGGGATGAGTGGGGATTAACTCCAGCAGAAGCAGCTGCAATTGAAGAAGAAGTTTTGCAACCTTATCGGGAATATGAACGTAAGCGCGATGAATATGAGCAAGCATTGATTCAGGCAATTGATCAAGAATATCCCTTTAGCCAGACAACTCAAAAAGATTTCAAAGAATATCAGCAGTATCTGGGACTCCGCGATGAAGATATTGCTTCAATTGAACAACGGCTCATTATCCCGAAACAAGCAGAATATCAGCGCAACCAACAACAAGCACAGACGTTACAGCAAGAGGAAGAAAGAACTCAGCAACAAAAGCAGCAAGCAGAATTACGAAAACGACCTGAAACTCAATCATCACCAGTTTCTCAGCCAAAATCTCCCTCTGTTATTCAAACTAATATTCAAACTCAGCAGTTTGAGTTCGAGTATGCCACAATCATCCTCAAATCAGATTTATTAAGTAGAAAAAAATTTTGGCAAATCAACTGTTATCGGGATCGGGCAGAATTTTTCACAGAAAACCTGGGCAATGATGCGTTGCTGGAAATGGTGGCAATTCCTGGCGGTCAGTTTTTGATGGGTTCTCCAGAGAATGAGCTAGAACGTTTTGATTATGAAAGTCCACAGCACACCGTCACCATTCAACCCTTTTATATGGGTAAGTTTCCAGTGACGCAAGCTCAATGGCAAACCGTTGCCGCTCTTCCTAAGGTCAAAATAGATTTAAATCCAGATCCATCCCGCTTTCAAGGAGCTAATCGACCTGTTGAGGAGGTGTCATGGGACGATGCAATTGAATTTTGCAAGCGCTTGGCTCATAAAACTGGAAAGCTCTATCGTCTCCCCAGTGAAGCAGAATGGGAATATGCTTGTCGCGCGGGAACAACTACCCCCTTTCACTTTGGCGAAACCATCACTACAGATTTAGCAAACTACAACGGAAACTACACTTATGGTTCTGGACCAAAGGGTGAATATCGTGAGCAAACAACAGAGGTAGGAAAATTTCCACCAAATGCTTTTGGTTTATATGATATGCATGGTAATATATATGAGTGGTGCCAAGATGCATGGCGTGATAGCTACGAAGAAGTGCCTGCAGATGCTACCGCTTGGATGAGTAAAAATGATATTTTTCGTGTGGCGCGTAGTGGTTCGTGGGGCAACTGTCCGTGGAACTGTAGATCAGCGTCCCGCCAAAAGAACGTGCGTGTCAACGCGTACGACTTCGTGGGTTTTCGGGTTTTGGTTGCGCGGCTCAGAACTTTTTAGCCCTTTACACTTTTTCCCTTTTACACTTTGCGCTTTATTCTTTTCTCTTCACTTTTGGGCGCGAGGCGCGAGCAAGTTTTTTTGAGATTTTTGGATAATTCAGAATCAGTAAGCTTCATACCATATGATGTCTGGATAATAAAGTTATAAAAGACGAAGAACCTTACTCACCTCCAGTACCCTCTGTGCTGCTTGTACTATTTACTAATAGGGCGCAACATTTCCCGAACTGCAATGACACACTCAGGAAATGCGAGCGGTGAAATTGTCACATCTTCTGTAAGGATTGCTTCACTTTGATAACCATTTTGACTCGTTAAGCGATATACGTGCAGCTTGCGTGCATTCACATCCAAAACCCAATAATCTACGATACCAGATCGGGCATAAGCTGGAGCTTTCACCTCTCGGTCATATTTGAGACTGCTATCGGCTATCTCAATCATCAGAAAGACTTCAGACGCAGTTGGATGATGGTCATCATAATCTAGCGGATTGGGCATAACCACCGCAATATCTGGCTCTGGTTCTGAGTAATCATTAAGTTGAACAGGTGACTGAAGCCTTAGCAAAACTTGTTCACCCAAACGTTGGCGAAATAATCTCTCTGTTCTAGTAATTGCTGAGTCGTGAGCAGTTCCTTTCGCTGAGATTCGGATGATTTGTCCTGCAATCAACTCAACTCGTTCCTCTGGATGAAAAATTCCAATTTCCGCCATGCGATGATATTCTTGAACGCTTAAAAGGCGAATAGCAGGAACCATGCTACTATTCCTCGCTCAACTCAAAATTCACCCGAGCATAAATATCAGTATAGCTAATTTGAAAATCTATAGAATTTAGGACTAAAACGGCATCTTCCCCTTCATGCTCTTTAAAAGTCCATTCTCCTTGTGCTTTTTTCACATATTGTTCCACAGAAAAACTATACTGGTCAATCATAATATATTCTTGAAATTCAGCAATGGAACGGTAATATTTAAACTTGTCTGTTTTGTCATAATTTTTAGTTGAATTTGATAAAACTTCAACAATCAACAAGGGATTAGTAATAGTCGTCATATTCGTTCCTTCATAGACTGGTTCACCTTTAACGATCATGACATCAGGATAAGTGTAGAGACGGTAACGAGGTATCGATACCTTTACATCAGTCATATATATTTCATAAGCTTGTCCTTGTACTGTTAAAGGGAATTTTCTACAAAAATTTCCAGCTATTTTATTATGGTTAGTTGTTCCCCCTGGGATTGGGATAATTTCTCCATCTCTATATTCACTTCTGTATTCGACTCGCTCTTCTAATTCCAGATATTCTTGTGGGGTGTAATGGCGCTTTTGTGTTTGTAATACCATATTCAGTCTCTCAATTAAAAATAACTATAATCAGAGCTTGAACCTTCCCCTAAGTACACCTTGAACTAAAGTTCAAGGCTCATAATCAAAGTCCGTTAAAACTGAGATCTTGCACCATTCTCAATTAGCCGTACTGCCAGCCATTAACGGCAAGATCTAAACCTTGTTGGCGAGCTAATTGTCGAAGTCGTTTCATCTGGAGTAATAATTTCA
>JAESGJ010000448.1_pt1 | contig 22464 bp, 22 predicted proteins | sample 9266241 | NCBI WGS metagenome assembly JAESGJ01 (sample SAMN14514841, study PRJNA621669) | algae metagenome | isolation source: Brasilonema octagenarum HA4186-MV1 and co-occurring heterotrophs from wet... | place: USA: Manoa Valley, Hawaii | collected 2009-07-20 | reverse complement strand
GTGAGCTGATGTTCTTCGCCGGGCTGTTCGCGATGTACTTCACCGCCCGCGCCCAGTCCGAGGCGTGGCCCCCGCCCCCCACCGAGCTCAACCTCGCTCTCGCCGTGCCCGTGACACTGATCCTGATCGCGTCATCATTCACCTGTCAGATGGGCGTCTTCGCGGCCGAACGCGGCGACGTGTTCGGCTTACGACGCTGGTATGTCGCCACCTTCGCCATGGGGCTGCTCTTCGTCCTCGGACAGGGCTATGAGTACTACAACCTCGTGCGCGAGGGAACGACCATCTCCAGCAGCGCCTACGGCTCCGTGTTCTACCTGACCACGGGTTTCCACGGGCTCCACGTCATCGGCGGTCTGGTCGCCTTCATCATGCTGCTCATGCGCACCCGCATGAGCAAGTTCACCCCCGCCCAGGCCACGGCTGCCATCGTCGTCTCGTACTACTGGCACTTCGTAGACATCGTGTGGATCGCGCTATTCGCCACCATCTACTTCGTGCGGTGACGACGGGTCCGCCTGGCTCCGCCACCCTCAAGGCCTGCCAGCGATCGCGACATGATCTCGGCAAAGGCGTCCGTACCCATCGCCTAGGTCCATACGTACAACCCCACACGCGGCAGACCGAAACATACACTGGGGTTTTGCGCGCCGCGTAGTCGCCAGTACCGGCGAAGTGAAAGAGGACCGTGAACAAGAACCTCATGCGCACCGTGGCGGCGGCGCTGATCGCGCTGGCGCTCTCGATTTTGGGAGCGGGCATCGCCGCCGCTCACACTGCACTCATGGGTTCCGACCCTGCCAAGGATGCGCACCTAACGGCGCCACCGGCCGCCATCGTGTTGACCTTCAGCGAGAACATCAATCCGGCGTTCGCCACCGTCGTCGTCAGAAGTGCCGACGGTCGCAACTGCGTGTCTAAATCTCCCCAAGTGGAAGGGCCGCGTCTCACCACGGCGGTGGAGCCGAATTGCCTCGCCACCGGCGTGTACACCGTCGGCTACCGCGTGGTGTCAACCGATGGCCACCCCGTGACCGGGTCCTACATCTTCGCCATCGCCGGCGTTACTAACGAGCCGCCACCTGCGTCCGCCCCGACCGAACTCGCACCCAGCGCCGCCGCTGCGCCTTCCCAGTCAGCCCCCGCGGGTTCGGACACCAAGACAACGGTGATCACCGCAGCGGTCGCCGGCCTAGCTCTCGGCGGGGCGATCGCCTTCTGGCAATCAAGGAAACACCGGCACAGGGGTGCTGCTGCCCAACTGATGGGACCGTCGAACCCCATCGACCCCTGCAAGGATGATGCTGCCGCGCGGTAACCGCGTCTCAGTTGCGAAACGCACTGCTCACACACGCGCGCCTGCAGCCGTCGTCGTGACACCTCGACCTTGAATCGGAAGGCGGCGCGACCCGCGGTTTAGCGACACGCGCGCGACAAGGCCCCGACGGCGTGCCCTGCTCACCTCCCATTGACACCGACTCTGCGCTGTCGGTTACTGCCAAGTATCGCGCGTGCCTCAACGTGCACGTGTCAAACGCAGACGCGCTGCCGAGTCCGCGCGCGCCCTGCGACCGACCACTGTGTCCTAGGTTCACCTTGACCGATGACGTCTGAAAGCCTTGGCGAGATATGTTGCAGACGAACGGAATCCGTAATGGCAACAAGGCGCATTGCCTCCTCGCCAAAGACACCCACCTAGTTCATTGTCGAGAACGAGAAGTCGATCAGCTACCGCCCGGCAGGCGGCCGAAAACCCTCGACCTCGCCGCACCCGACCTCGCCACCGAAGCCGGACCTGCCAATCACGGTATTGAAAAGGGATCCGCGCCGCGGAGATGCGTGACGCTCAGCCAGTTTCGTGCGTCGAAAATGTCACAACAGCGTTGTCATGACCCGACACACATCCGTAAAGAATCTCCTGGAATCGCACATTGACACGGCGAGTCGCCCAGGCGGAACGTCCCATTGAATTGCACGTATAGCTGAAGACTTTCGAAGACCGCTCCAGGACCGAGCCACTAACAGGCCGCCCTGTCCCACACATTGAACGTCTTCCCCGATCGGGAAGCCGGCGGCTTTGCGGCCGGACCCTGGAGCGGGCTTGGCCGGCGGACTCTTCGATCAGCAGTACTTTGATGACTTCGGTGGGGTCCCAGCGTTGCGCGCGGGCGGTGACCAACACGTCGGCGGCGATCGCGCCGGCGTGCGGCAGCGGCAGGAACCGCAGCAGCGCTTCGACCTTGGCGGGCGGCTGCGTGACGCTCATGCGATACCCGCCTCACCGGTGTCGATGATGTTGCGGCCGAACAGGTTCCATCTTCGGGTGCCTTGCGCTAGCGAGCTGTCCACGTCGGCGCCGCGACGGGTGGGGTCCATGCCCTTGCTGGCGAGGATGGAATCGAGGTCGCCGGTGGCGAAGCGGGCGTGCACCGCGGCATGACCCAAGGCCCAGTCGACATCAGCACGCCCGGCCAGAACCGACAATTCGACGGCGTGGCCATCCTCTACAGGATCCGTTCGGTGCCGATCGCGGCGGCTTCGTTGAGCCGGACCGCCGCACCGGGTCCCAGTGCCAGGAACGTCTGCTCGCTGGCGCTGCGGCCCGGGTCCGGTAATCACCGGGCTCCTTGTCGAGGTGGCTGGGGAAGTGACCGTCGTCGAGGACGGGGCTTCCCGGTGTGGCACGGCGGTGCCGGGGCACTTCGATCGGTGCACCGTCAACGAGCGCGTAGATCACGACCTCGTCGGTGCCGTCGTGGTGGCGGACCCATACGCTCTGGCCCAATGGTGTTGCCGGTAAGGAGTATTGGCAGTGTTCGAAGTTGACCATCGGGGCGTTGACCGGAACTCGGCGGGTCACCTCCAACCCGGCGGTGTGGGGCAGGTCGGGGATCGCGTGCAGGGGGCCGGGCGTTCCTGGGTGAGCATCTCGATCGGACGGCGACCCGTGGTGCGGTGCAACCGGGCGTTGATCTGGGCGACGAACGCCGCACAGGCGTCATCGACGTCGGTGAAGGTGCCGTACTGGGGCAGCAGGTTGGTCTCGGTGGGCGCGATGTCGGCCTTGGCGAGTTTGACGGCGTTCTCCACCCGTCCTTGGAGGCGGGGTCGGCAGGCTCACAGGTCAGCACCGAGATGCGGTAGTAGCGGCCAAAGATGACACCGCGGCGCGGTTGCGGACCGGCACGCCGCGATGTGTCCGGTGGTGACGGTCTTCTCGTTGTCGGTCAAAGGGTAGGTCGGGGCGCCACCCAGGATGCGGAAGATCCGGTCCAGCCCAGCGACGACACTGGGTGCGGTCCGGTCCCGTAGCGCGATCACCCTCCGGTAGCGGCTCCACGCCAACCACGCCACCAACAGCACGATCTTGCGGCCGGCCACCAGTGGGCCGTCGGCGAAGTCGTAGTGCAGCCACAGTCCCGGCTCGGTGATCCAGGGCCGGTGCACGCGGGTATTGCTCAGTCGCCGTTGTGTTTTGATCTCCGCCAACGCTCGACGGGTGGTGCGGTCGGTGCCGGTGAAACCAACGCGATCAGTCGTTGGTGGGCTTTGTCGCCGCGGATCTTGCCCTTCGAATCAGCGACACAGGTCTTGAGGAGGTCGCACCGGTCGTCGATCATCCGGGCCCACCGGATGGCCGGCGGCAACCCGGCGTTGCGGTCTTCGACGGCTTCTTCACGGTGTGGTGCGAGCAGCCGCACGGCTCGGCGGCGGCGCGGTAGGAGCCGTCAGGTCGTAAGCATTGAGTATGTCCATGAGTTCTCCGTCAGACTTCGGGTAGGTCTGTCCTGCGGGGTTTAGGTTCGACTAGACATCGAATTGAAACCGCAGGAGAGGCCGCGATAGCGCTGACGCGCCGGGCGGGATCAAGTAGGTCTGGGCAGATTCATGACCGCCAGTGGGCACTTTGGTTGTCCGCCGGTGGGCAGTTCTTGTTGGCCGCGCATCGGCATTTTCGTGTCCGCCAGTGGGCACTTTTTTCATGTCCGCCGACAGTGTCGGCGTCGCCTGAAAACTGACCCCGTGTCAACGCGGTGAGAAGGGGTCAGTTTTCGACCGACGTTGACAGAAAGACAGGCGGACGAGCCGGAGACCTGGGCCGCGTGCGGGCGGGGGTGGTCGGCCCCTGGGGGAGAGGTCGACCGACCTCGCACGCCCGCACGCGGCGGTGCCAGGCGGTCAATGGGTATGAAGACGTACCGGTTTCGAGCCATTTTCAGCGGCCAGCACCGGGTCGGTGCGGATTGCAGCGGACATGTGATGTGGATCCGTAGCCAAGCGCCAATCTGAATACTGACGCGCTTAGTAAGAGACTACCTTGCCGGTTGCACTCGCTACGTAAACAGGCCGAGTCGGTGGCATCGGGAACACGCCCGCCACGACGCTCAAGATAAACCCCGCCGTCACAACCATCTATCTCGCGCCGAACACCCCACGCGGGTATGTGCCCATCGGTGGGGTACGCCCAGGGGCTTGCTTTACGACATCATGAGCCCAAACGACGCGTCGCGTTGAGAGGCAATCTGCGGGACGGATCGATTTCGCCAGCATGTCGGCAGGAGCGGGGTTGGCATTCTTGCCCGGCGATAACTCGTCCTGCGAGTCTTCGAAAATGGCCGTACGGGGGCGTTGGTTGGCGCGTATCGGTTCACCACTCCATCGTCACCGCCATTTCCAAACACCAACAGACGCAGCGAATTACAGACATGTAATTTGTGACAGGCGTTACCAATGGGACAAAAGTGATGCTACCGTTCGGTTTGAACGGAGTCGCTACGTACTAATTCACGGCGTAGACAAGGGGTCGCGTGGCATACCCGGCGCGACTAGATGGCGGTGACACGCGCTGGCCGCGTCAGAAGGAGACCCAGACCCGATGCCACCCGATTCGCACCCCCACGTTCCCAATCAACGTAGGCGACGACCTATGCACTCCGGCCCTCAGCTACGACAGCCTTGGAACCGGCGTTCGGTGCTCCTCGGGTGCGCCGCGATGGCGACGCTGCTAGTCACCCCCGCCTTACCCGCCCGCGCCGAACCCAATGTCGGCCAATGGGATCCGCTACTGCCCAGTGTCCTCAGCGCCGGCGCCCCGGGTGACCCGTTGGCGATCGCCAACGCCTCGTTGCAAGCCACCGCCGCGGCGGCGCAAACCACAATGGACCTGGGACGCAAGTTCCTCGGCAGTCTGGGCATCGTCAGCCCCACGGCCGATCCCGGTCCCACTCTCAGCGGCAACCGCGTCTACGGCAAGCAAGCCATCGAGTACGTGATCCGGCGGGCGGGATCACAGATTGGCGTTCCCTACTCCTGGGGCGGCGGCAGCCTCACTGGACCCAGTCGGGGCATCGACTCCGGGGCCAATACGGTTGGATTCGACTGCTCGGGCCTGACCCGGTACGCCTTTGCCGGTGTCGGCGTTCAACTCCCCCGCTTCTCCGGAGCTCAGTACGACGCGGGCCGGAAAGTCTTGCCGTCGCAAGCCAAACGCGGGGACCTGTTGTTCTGGGGGCCCGGTGGGGGTCAACACGAAGCTCTCTACCTCGGCGGCGGTCAGATGCTCGAAGCGCAACAAACTGGTGTGCCCGTGAAGATCTCACCGGTGCGGACCGGCGGCATGACTCCGTATGTCACGCGCATCATCGAGAGTTAGCCGCCCGCGCGGTGGGCCGGTTGAACCCATTGAGCGGCTGGGTGATCGCGCTCGACTACGTCGAGTCTGCCGCTGCCGAGTCCGGCCTCGACAACGATGCTCCGATCACCGTGTGGCTGCTCCGGACCAGCTTCGCCGATAGCGGCGAACGGTGACACCCGACCAGACCATCAACGCCACCCCGATCCCGAGCAGTCCTGCAGCGGCTGCGTATTCGCCACCAGGACGTGGGCCGGTGCCGACCGGCAGGTACACCGGCCGGCGCGCCACCGTGGTGACGTTCGTGGTCTGCTGCACCGGCAACCAGGTCTCGAGTACCCGCCCCTGTTGGCGCACTTCGACGTAGACGAACCAGCGTCCGGACTCGGGGAGCACGACGCGGCCCGTGAACGATTCGGCACCCGAGCCGTCGCGGCGCAGATCGGCGTTGACGACGCGGTTGGCGCGGCGCGCCAGCAACCGTACCGGTTCGATTCCCGGCGCTACGCCGGTGAAGCGGTCGGCGGTGACCGACAATCCACCGTCGCCGTTGCCCACCACCGTCAGTTCGGCGCTGCCCTGCGCGGGCCCTTGGCCCGGATCATGCGCACGGGCCGTCGGCGCGTACAGGACGGGGCTGACGATGATCACCGCTGCTGCCGCCGCGACGGCCGCTGCCCTGCACCACACGGTGGTGGCAACCACGGCCGCGATCAACACGGGTACCACGAACATGGCCGCGGCCCACACGCCGCCGAGCCTGACGCTGCTCAGGCCCGTCCCGGATGCGGCGAGCTGCAGGAGCGTCATCGCCAATCCAGCCAGCGGCCAGCGGGCCGTTCCCCACCGTGCGGGCCCGTTCAGTACCAACAACCCCGCGAGTGGCAGTGGCCAATCCGGGGCCGGCCAGCCCGCGGCCGACAGTACGACGAGGATCGCCGCGCGAACCACGAGATATCCGCTCACCACCCAGGTGACATCGAAGCGCGTGCCGATCGCTGACCGCACCACCCACGCAGCGCCAAGTGCCGTCAGCAGCAGGAGCGGGAGATAAAGCACTTCGGAGAATTGCGGTACGTCGGTGTCGTATTCGAGCAAGACCAATTGTGTGCCACCGAGGAGGGCGACCCCCAGTCCGATCCGCACAGCGTGTGCTTGTGGAGCCGCGATGCCCACCATGGCGCCGATCACCAAGGCAACGGTGCCGATCACCGAGACCAGATGCGGTGGCGACCACAGCACCGCGTCCCGACCGAACGCAGCGTGCCAGGCGGCGTCGATCGGTGCTGCCCCGGCGACCGTTGCCCCCGCGACCGCAGTCAAGGCCAACCCCGGTGTCGTGAACACCGCACCCAGCGAGCGGTTCGCCCACAATACGCGTAGCACCCAGCCCGCCAGCACCACCCCAATCACCGCCATCGAGCCGTACAACAGCAGATGGGGCGGAATGAAGGTGCTGTCGCGGCCCACCTCTGTATGCCAGGCGTCGTCCCAGTACGTCGCGACCAGACCGGTGACGGCGGCGCCGAGCACCCACCACCCAGCAGCCGTTGAGAGCACCCGCTCGCCGGCAGGGCGTTCTCCCTCATCGACATCGCCGCCGACACCACCCGAATCCTCGTGACGTGCATCCATGTCCATCCCCTTTCACCACCGGAGACCCTCCGGGAGCACTATACCCCCAGGGGGTATAGTGCGAGACGGTTCAACCACCTCCGAATAGATGGAGCGCCTCTGCCCTCGACTCCGCGCGCCCCGGTGCCGCGTAACGCTGATCCCGCGCGGCTGGAGCAATGGCTCGACTACGCCAATCGGTAGTCTGCGTTCACACTCGCGTCCGCACGATCAACCTGCCGCCCAGCGGCACGGGAGAAACCATCAGACTCCCAGCCAGGGCAACATCAGCAAGGCTGCGTGAGACTGCTGGTTCACTTCCAATGCAGCAATAGCGATCACGGCAACGGCCAGCCCCGGTCCACGCGGAATCCGCACGTACACCCAGCATCCCGTCGCACGGCCCACGACGGCTCGACTCACCGCCAGCATGGCGGCGACCAGTAGGACGGGCCCGGCTGGGTTGAAGCGCGCCGCCTCGTCGAGGTGGCCGTGCAACGTGAGGTACACCGACCGCGTGGCGCCGCATAGCGGGTCCATGACGCCGAGGTAGTGAAGGGGCTCATGCAGGTCAACGTGTGGGACCCCCACCAGCGCGAGTACCACGGCACCGATCAAACCCCCCAAGGCAACCCATGTCCATGCCGCGTGCGCGTGATGGCGGCGAACGACGATGACCGCTCCCCGGCGGGGCCACAAGCGCTCCGGTTTGGTACACACCGCCGTCTGCCTCTCATGAGGTGAAGCTGATCAGCGACCAGGGGCGTGGCCTGTCGCCGTATGCACCCCAGCAGCCTCCCGTCTACTAGTCTACTCAGGAGATCGGCGCACCGATGGAACGGAGGGAGCGATGACGACTTCCCGGAACAGCGCGACATTGGGACCGACTGAACGCTTTTGAGCTGAAGCACGCATCTGCCCAGACAAAGTGCCGAACACAGCACTTCGGCGTGTGGAGGGACACCCTTCGGTTGGCCGAATAAGGTCGATGGCCAAAGGTGCAGGCCACTAGCGACCGGAAGGCGGCCAGATGCGAACGCGGGCATTCGGAGAGTTGGAAGCGGTCATCATGGACCGGATTTGGAATCGTGACCCCGAGACGGCGACGACCGTGCGGGAGGTGTTCGACGAGCTGTCTGCTGAGCGTGACATCGCCTACACCACCGTGATGTCGACGATGGACAACCTCCATGGCAAGGAATGGCTGACCCGCCAACGTGACGGCAAGGCGTACCTGTACTGGGCGGTGATGTCAAGGGAGCAGCACAGCGCACGGCTCATGCGGGAGGCACTCGAGGCGGGCGGCAAGTCGGACGTGGTCTTGAGTCACTTCTTGGAACGAATCGGCCCGGAGGAATCCGCGCGACTCCGAGCAGCATTACAGCGGTTGAAGCGACGCCCGGGCCGCCGTTGAGATTGCGGTTCGCCTGCGCTCACGGCCGCTCCACAGTGGTTTCAGGAAAAGCCGGTGCGCTAGGGCTTGAACGGGGAACCGCCTGGCTAAGACCGACCAACCTCAAACGCCCACACGCGGCGGCGCCAAGCAGCCACGGGCACTTCTTCAAGCGAACGACCGTCATGGCATGTCGATGGTGGTGGAGACGGCGGTCGACCCGGGCCGTACTGCCGTCCGGCGGAAACGGAAACCCGCTAACCAGTCGGCCCGACCCCCAACCGACCGCGCGGCTAAACATGCACTACGAACAACCCCTACTTACTAGTTAAGACAGTACGTTAAAGCGCCATAGATAGTTGGGGCATTCCCACCGGCGGATCACGTTGGCAACAAGCTGCTTTCCACCGAATCGCTCTTCCCGAGAACCACATCGTCCACCTGCGATACGGAGTCGGCTACTACACGCGCTGCCGTGAGCAGTGGAATTGCGGGTGCGGGATAGACGACCCAGTGGCACCGAACACTGTTGAACACCAACGTTTCTCACGGTTTGTGGCGCCGCGGAGCTCATCGGTTGGCCTGCACGCTCGACGGTCCCCATCACGCAGAGATCGCGTTATCGGAAAGCCCACAGCCAAATCGGTAAGACGTCGGCAACCCATCCGCCGGGCCGTCGGCGCCGAATGAGAGGAGTCCCAATGACTACGGGGTGACGTCTTGCAGCAGGGAGTCCACGAATGACCGATCTCGACGACGGCACGCGGACTCGGCGACGTCCGGCTCGCGCGGTGTCCGGGTTGCTCGCCGCGGGGGTCACTCTGGGGGTCGGCGTTCTCGTCGCGGCGGGGGTGGCTCCAGCAGCGTCGCCTTGGCTGGCCGTCGGCAGTGCGGTCGTCGACCACACGCCCCTCGCGGTCCGCGAATTCGCCATCAGCACCTTCGGGAGCAACGACAAGTTGGCTCTGTTCCTCGGGATGGGCCTCGTCATCGGCGTGCTTTCAGTCATCGCGGGATTGGCCGAAACGCAACGGCGACCCTACGGTTCGGCGCTGCTGGCGACCTTCGGCCTGGTCGGTGTGGCCGGGGCACTGACCCGTCCCACCGCAACTCTGTGGTACCCGATCCCAACGCTCCTCGGTGTGGCCACGGGCATCCTCACGTTGCGCCTGCTCACTGCCCGTACCCGACCACTCAGGGCGCAGAACGGCGACTACGTACCCCAGTCGCGCCGCGCCTTCCTTCGCTTGGCTGGGGTCGCCGCGGCCGTGGCGGTGGCAGGCGTGGGAACGGGCCGCTACGTTGGCGATCGGCTGCGTAGCCTGGCCGGCGACCGGGCCAGGTTCCGTATCCCCGCTGTCGGGACCCCCGCTGCCCCAACCACCGCGGCGTACTCGGTGGCGGTGCCCGACATGACCAGCTTCATGACCCCCAACGACACGTTCTACCGGGTCGACACCGCCCTCCAGATCCCTGCGGTCGCGACCGACCAATGGCAGCTGCGCATCCACGGCATGGTGGCCCGGGAGACCACGCTGACCTTCGACGATCTGTACCGCCGAGCCGCCGTGGACCGCGTCATCACGCTGACGTGCGTGTCCAACGAGGTGGGCGGCAACCTGGTGGGAAACGCCCGGTGGACTGGTTATCTGCTCACCGATCTGCTCACCGACGTGGGCATCGATCCGGCCGCCGACATGCTGTTGTCACGCAGCGTCGATGGGTTCGCCGCCAGCACACCGCTAGCGGCGATCCGCGACGGGCGCGACGCACTCCTGGCCGTCGCGATGAATGGACAGCCGCTACCGCTCGAGCACGGATACCCTGCCCGGCTCGTCGTTCCCGGTCTCTACGGATACGTCTCGGCGACCAAATGGGTCAACGAACTGGAGATCACCCGATTCGACAAGGCAACTGCCTACTGGACCGACAGGGGCTGGGCCGCGCAAGCGCCGATCAAGACCTCTTCCAGAATCGACGTACCGGCCGGATTCGCCCACCTCAAAACAGGCAAGGTCGTCGTCGCCGGCGTCGCCTGGGCGCAGCACCGGGGCATCACCGCCGTGGAGGTCCGCGTCGACGACGGGGCCTGGAACGCGGCCACCCTCGCTGCGGAATACTCCACCGATACCTGGCGACAGTGGTACTGGCAATGGGACAGCACCCCGGGCACCCACACCCTCGCGGTGCGCTGCACCGACGCGACGGGCCAATTGCAATCCCCCGATAAGCAGCCCCCGTTCCCCAACGGCTCGACGGGCTATGAACGGCGCGTCGTCTTCGTCGAATAACGACCTGACGGGGTTGAGTACCTCGACCGTGAAACGCGAAGGCCAGAACCCTGCAGTCTCCGGTGGCAGGGGCGACGGGCAGCTGGCGTAGGGCACTGTGAGTCCAATCCGGGCCCATGACCAACGGGGCACTCACAAGGGGTCATCGCCCGTTCGGCGATGAATTCTCCTAGCCACGGCCCGAATTGAGGATGCCGACGACCGGTCTTCTTGCGCACTAGCCCAGCCCCTTCGCCGGGTACATCGCGAGCTGCGTGACCTGGGTTCGCTCTCCACGAAGTGAGTTCGGAGAGTGCCGGTGCTGCCGCGCGAGTCGGCCTTGCTCCCGTCGACGGAACACCGACGGTGTGGATGCCGGCCGCCAAGGACTCGGGAAGTCGCATTGCGTCTGCGCCCCGTTGCGGGTGGGGTCGCGCCACGGGACGTCGAGCGTCAGCTAGCATCTACGTATCTACTCAGTAGACAAGCCACGCGATCACCGTTAGTGGCAACGGATGCTGTCGGAAGGAATCGCAGTGCGCACGTTGAGAGCGTTGGTCATGGTCCTCGCGGGGGTGGCGATGGCCAATTTCCTTTTCCCGGGCGTTGCGAGCGCAGCCATGGCCTGCCCGCACCGCTTCGGGGCCCATCAGCAGGTCGCCAACCCCGCCGGAGTGCAGGATTGGTCCGTGTCGGACGTGAAGAAGAGCGCCGAGCCGGCGCCCGGATACCCCGTGGCTGGTCAGCTGTGGGAGTCGACGGTGACGGTGGCCGCAATTTCCGGGACTCAGACCCCGCTGATTCCGAGCTTGAGCGCGCACACCGGTGACGGCGCGGTCTATCCGGCGCTCTGGCAGCTCGCCACCCCGGACGGCATTTCGGGCGCAACCCTGGTCGAGGGTCAAACATCCACGGGGAAGGTGTACTTCGACGTCACCGGCGCCGATCCGCTGGCAGTGACGTACTCAGGTGGCGGCGCGAATGAGCTGATGTGGTGTTGCGGTGACGGGATGATGGCGACGATGTCGATGACGAACTGCCCGTGCTGCACCGGACCCAAACCCTGCCCGTGCTGCGCCGGGATGTCCTGACGGAACGCTGAGCAGGACGCCTGCGCCCAGAAGACACACAGGGCCCGGTAGGCGCAATGCGACACCCACTCCCCGTCATCGCGGGTGGCGCCGGACACCGTGGATGTTCTGCCTCGATTTGTCACGGCTTTGGGCGTGGGCATGGCCGCGGCGGGGCGAATCACACCGCCCACGGGCCCTGCTGCACGGCAGGGAAGTTCATCGGGTCGACGTGGGTACCTGAGGGTCGCGACGCTGCGGGGTGGCGTTAGTCAGGGCTGGGGATGGCGTGCAACGTGTCGAGCGTCCGGCGCAGTTTGCGTTCGGAGAGCCGCCCGTGGGAGAACGGCGCCCCGTTGACCAAGAGCCCAGGCGCGAACAGCACCCCGGCGGTACGTGCGAGATGTCGTCCTTCGTCGCTCGCCAGGTCGACTTCAGTTACCCGCAAGGGGTACGTGCGGCCGAGCTGGCCGAGGATCCCCTTGGCATGGTCGCAGAAGCCGCAGTCGTGCTGGGTGAGCAGAGTGATCTCGACGGGGGCGGTCACTGGCGTTGTTCTGCTGTCAGGTCGGCCAGCATCTTGGCGGTGGGTAGGAACATGGTGTAGTCGGGTTTGCCGCCGTAGTCCGCGCGCCAGCGGATCGTTCCGTCGGGGCCGACGAGGATGAAGGAGTGGCCGTCGCGCATCTCGCCCATCATCCCGTACTGGTTGGCGTGGTAGGTGCGGGAGACACTCATATCCGGGTCGGAAAGCACTGGGGTGGTCAGCTTCTCGTCGGTGGCCTTCTGTCCGATGAGGGTGGCCGGGTCGGTGGTGATCGACACCACCGCGTCAACGCCGGCGGCCGTTAGCGCGGCCCGGTTCTGTTCGAGGTCCTTGATCTGGTCCCAGCACGGTTGACACGACAGGCCTTCCTGGAAGTACAGCAGCACGTTCTTGCCGCGGAAGTCGGCGAGGCTGACCTGCCCGCCGGTGCCCGATGCCAGGTCGAACGGGGGTGCCGGAGTGCCCGCCGCGGGCTGACCTGCGACGTGGGTGACGCCGCTGCCGCCGGTCGCGGTGTCCTGTTTGCCCTGAGCGTTCTGATACACCAGGTACAGCGCGAGGACTGCGAGCACCGCGCCGATCGCCGTGGCGACGATCCATCCCCGGCGGCCGTTCTTGCGGCCGCGCAGGCCCTTGATCTCGCGGGCGGCCTCGCGCTCACGGAGTGTCGGGGTACCCGGGCCGGGTTGTCGCACAGGCGGATTCGTCGGCGCGGGCTTCCCGTTGGACTTGCTCATCGTGGATCTCCTTGAGGGATGTCGGCGCTCGGCGGGGTGACTGGCGTGTCTTGGTCGTCGCTTCGTGGCGGGGGCGGTTCGGGGGGTGTGCGTGGTGCGGGCCTGCGCAGCGCTCGGCGGATCAGCAGGGCCAGACCGGCCGCCAACACCGGCAGTAGGACCCAGCCCGGAATCCAGGACAGGGCGTGCAGGGCCGAGGTGGAGACGTGCTGCAGCCAGGCCGACAGCGAGGTCTGCCAGCCGCCGCTGGGCATCCCCGCGCCGGTGAACGCCAGGACCATCGCCAGGACGCCCATGACGATCATCAGCGCACCGCTCAGCGCAGTGCCCAACGCCAGTTGGCGGCTCCACCGGCCCAGGCGCAGCCCGATGGTTCGCTCGGTGAACAGCCGAGTGGCCCGTTCGCGGCGCTTGTCCCACAGCAGCGCGGTCACCGCCAGCGGGGTGACCATTCCGGCCACGTAGGCGGAGCCGATGGCCAGTGCCGCGGGAAAGGAGCCGGCGGCCCCGGAGAGCACCGCAACCCCCGCCAATACGGGGGCGCAGCAGGCGCTGGCGGCACCGGAGAAGGCGCCAAGTACGTAGGCCGAGCCGTAGCTGCCGTCCTTGACTGCCCGCGCTCCGGGCATCGCCAGGTTGGGTTTCCACCCGGTCAACGTCGCGGCTCCGGCGGCGATCATCAGTGCGCCACCGATGGAAAAGACCCAAACATGCCCGGACAGCAACAGACTGCTCAAAAAGGTTGCGCCCAAGCCGATCGGCAAGATCACCGTGGCCACCCCGGCGCCGAACACCAGGGTCGCCGGCACTACGCCGCCGCGGTGACGAAAGCCCGTCGAGAGGTAGGCGGGCAGCATCACCGAGATGCAGCACGGCGCCAGCAGCGCCACCACACCGCCCAGGAACGACGCCAACAACGTGGTTCCCAGCAGAATCTCATTCATCGGGATCACCGGTCGTCGTCCGTGGGTTCATCTCCACCCTTCCCTGGTCTGCATCGATGCCGCCGAGCGCGCCACCATCATCACTCTACGTAGTCTGTACGTAGACAGTAGCCGATGCGCTGCGCGGCCCACTCACATTCCCTGACGCAGCGGCGCCGATGATCCCCGTTGCGGGGCCTATGGGCCTGTGGCCATGGCGTTTCGACCTTCTGGAGGCGCCGTACCGTCGCACGCGTAGGCGATGAACGAACGGCCGCGGCCGGGTCCTGATCCTCCCTACTTGCGGTGACCGATGCGGCGCGCCCGGGTAAGGTCTACTATTTCGGTACCGAGAACGTAGGAGACGGTCGGTTTCCGATTGGAGGACGCGTGCAGTCATTGTTGTGGGGAGTCGCGGCGTTGGCGTGCCCGGTGGGCATGGGGCTGATGATGTGGATGATGATGCGCGGTCACCACGACGATGCCGCGGGGCAGACCCAGAGCACGCATGAGGTCGAGCAACTGCGGGCTGAAATCGAGCAGTTCAAGGCCGAACGCGGCGCTGACCGCTCTGTTGGCGGCCAATGACGTCGATCTGGCTACCCGGACTCGTGGCACTCGCCGCGATCACCGCGGTCTACCTGTCGTGCGTGCGGCCCCACCTTCGCCGGCGTGGGCGCCCCCCGACACAGACTCGTAAAGACGCCGCCGGGTTGGACCAACAGGTCGCCGACCTTCGCGAGCAACTGCGTGTGCTCCGCGTTGACGCTTACTTGAGTGACCGTGAGCTTCCACGCAACTCGACTCCCCCGCCAGTAGTCTGACGACACGATCTCCATGTCGCCGCGGGGCAACCGCTCAGCCGCCATCGGCTCGAGATCGGCACCCTCATACCGCTCCCGTCGGCGAGTCCACGGCAGCGGTACACATCACCTGAGACCCCGGTGGGTGGCCTCCGCCGCGACTCCCCTGCCGGGATTCGTCGATCGGGTCTCGGTAGCGCTGCCCACTGCGGACGAGCGGCGAGACTGGGCGCAGCGCGTCAGAGTTTCCCCCAGTCGTACGTGCCGGGGATCGATGCGGGGGGACGTCCAAACGCGAGCACGATCTGGTCGTGCTCGTTCAGAGGCAACGCCCCAGGATTCCCGGGCACTTGCTTGCCGTTGACGTAGGCGCGCAATTCCGTACCGTTTGCAGTGTGCAGCCCTCCGATCTGGGACTCGGAGAGACTGACCTGCCATTCGGCGAACAGTTGGGCCAGCGTGAAGGTGGCTTGCGTCGGCGACTCGATGTGAATCACGCCGCTGCCGTCGTGGGAGTGCAGTGGGCTGATGGTGCCGGCGCGTTGATCGATGCCGATGTCGGCGGGTACCGGCACGGGCTGTCCGTCGACGAATACGTCGAGGTGGGAATGAGTGTGCAGGACCGCTCCTTCGGAGCCCAACATGGGGAGACCGGCCTGTTCGACCGCCGCCCGGGCGTCGCGGGGGGCTGGCCACGGCGGCGGGGTTTGAAGACCGGACGCCGTGGTGATCGGTGTCGCCGGAATGCCGGTCGCGGGGCCCTGGTGGGCCTTTCCCTTTTGGGTGATCGTCACGATCAGCACTGCCGCGAACGCCAGAACCGCCACCACCGCGGCGCCGGTCCACCATCGGCTGGCGCGGTTACCGGCGCGCGCGGCCGCCACCGCACCAGCCCCGGTGGCCCGGCGACCACTGGCGTTGCGCCCGTTGTTCTTCGCGGTTTTCGGGCTCATCGAACCTCCTTGGTCATTCTTTGAGCATCGCCCGGGCGCGCACCTACGCTGTCGGTACCGACATAGTAGGTGCGCAGCGCGCTGCTGTCACCAAGGCATGGCTCCCGTCCCAGAGCGGCGGCTGACTTGGTCGCGAGGGACGTACCACGGCTCCGACATTCCACGTACTATCTACGTACCGAGGCAGGACAGATTGCGCGGGAGCCGGCTGCGGCTCAGGAGGTCTGCTGAGCACCACGCTGGAACACCGACGAAGGGAGTTTTTCATGGGTTTGCAGATTGGCGACACGGCGCCGGACTTCGAGGCCGCCACCACCCAGGGGCGCTTGCGGTTTCATGACTGGATGGGTGAATCGTGGGCGGTGCTGTTCTCCCACCCGAAGGATTTCACCCCGGTGTGTACGACCGAACTTGGCGCGATGGCGATGTTGGCTCCAGAGTTCGAGCGCCGCGACGTGAAGGTCATCGGGCTGTCCGTCGACGCCACCCGCGACCACGAGGCGTGGGCCGACGACATCGAAGAGACACAAGGTGCCCGACCGAACTTCCCGATCATCGGCGACGCCGACTTCGCCGTGTCCAGGCTCTATGGGATGCTGCCGGCGAGCACCTCGGGTGACCCCTCTACCCGGACCCCGGCCGACAACCAGACCGTACGCACCGTGTTCGTCGTCGGGCCGGACAAGAGGATCAAGTTGATCCTGGTCTACCCCATGACCACCGGCCGCAACTTCGACGAAGTGCTGCGGGTCATCGACTCGCTGCAACTCACCGCGCGCCACCGGGTGGCGACACCGGCCAACTGGACGCAGGGTCAGGACGTCATCATCGCCGGCTCGGTGCCCGACGAGGAAGCTGTCGAGCTCTTCGGTACGTGGAGGGCCCCGAAACCCTACCTTCGCATCGTGGCCCAGCCGGGGGCCCATGCCACGGGACTGTGACGGCGACCGGCCAGGTGCGAGCGCCACGCTGGATTGTCGCTGACGCATCGAGGAGCTACCACCGGCGGGGCCGGACTGATCGATGACGGGAGAGGAGTAGATGTGGCGAAGGTGACGAGGCGTTCGGCGCTGACCATGCTGGGCGCGGGAGGCGGGCTGCTGGGCCTGGGATACGCCGCGCACGCGGGCGTCTTCAAAGCGCTCTTCGGTCCCATGGCCGGTGGCGGCGAGCAGATGGGCAGCCCGGGAATGATGGGCCCGTCGATGATGGGCGGCGGGTCGATGATGGGGAGCGCGACGACCATGGACATGTCGACCTACATGGACATGTTCAACCGCCACAACGAGATCAGTCGCACGGTGGAGGAGATTCCCGGCGGAGTGCGCACCACCACGACATCGGATTCTCCCGACCTGGTGGCCCAACTGCAGGCGCACGTGTCGGCGATGTACGTCCATCTCGACGACGGTGCCGAGGTGACGTGCATGAGTCAAAGCCTGCCGACGTTGTTTCGACGCGCACCCGACTATCAGCGTGCGCTCACCTTCATTGCCACGGGCGTCATCGCGGTGGAGACCGCGCGTGATCCCGGGGTGACACGCGCCATTCGCGCGCATGCGCGTGAAGTCAGCGGTTTCGTCAGCGTCGGCATGCCGGCGATGATGCAGCAGATGATGGGGACGGGTCCCTAGCGACGTCCCTCCGCAAAACCGGACGTTCGACCCGTTGTGCATGGTCCGAGTAGCCGAAGGACGCTGCGCTGTCGGTGCATTCGACGTCAGTCCGGCTAACGGGGGTATTCGAAGGTGGACGTGATCAGATGGTTGGGCGCGGTTTCTTCCTCCCGCAGGATCCGCCGGTCGGCGCCGATGAAGAGCCGGACGGCTATTCCGCCGGGGAATCCGAGGCCGAGTTCGGTTTCCTCGGGCCGGCTGGCGAGGATCACGACGTCGGCCGTCCCGCTGCCGTAGGGCTCGGTGTTGAGGAATTCGGTCCCGCTGATCCGCAGCGCTCCCTCCTCGCCACGATAGCCGCTGTAATTGCTGGTCACCGCCTGGTGGACGGTCATCTGCGGGACGGCCCGCATGGCCGTGAGGACCTCGGCGAGCATGCTGCTGTCGGTACGCGGCGGCCAGGGGACGTCCAGGAGGGCCGTGCCCCCCGACCACGGGGGTGCATCGATGGTGATGCGGAGCGGATTGTCCCCGGGGCGCCAGGTGATCGGGGTGGTGAAGCAGCCGGGTCCGCAGCCCAGCAGTGTGAGGGGGACCTGGGGAGCTTCTGGGGGTTCGAGTCGGGCGGTCAGTCGGTAGGTCGGCGACGGCGAGCCACGGTCGATCGGTGGGGTGTCCGCACCGGTGCCGCCGGTGTCGGCGTTGTCGGCGTTGTCGGTGCCCAGGTCGTCGCGGTCGGGACTGGTCATGCGGATCACGAGTTGTCCGGCGCTGGCGGCGGCGATGACGGTGATCTGGCCGGCCAGGGTGCCCAGCGTGATGACCGGCCCGCTTGGCAGGGGCGGGGCGGGCAGTTCGGTGTTGACTGGCCGGGGCGGTGTCACCGAGACCAGCACCGCAGTGACGGCGAGAATGCCGATGAGGGCGCCCATTTCCAGGAGGATTGCGCGCCCGATCGGCGACAAGGAGGTCGTGCGTACAGCGGTACGCAGGCGTCGGCGTCCCACCCCGGCAAGCGCCACGACGGCGGCGACCAGCGCGATCTTGGCCGTCAACACCATGCCGTAGGGGGTCGTGACGAGCGCCGTGAGGTTGGGCAGGACGATGATCGCTTCGGCGGTGCCGGTGGCGATGACCACCGCGACCCCGAGGAGGGCCAGGCGGGCGTAGTCGTGGATCAGGAGGCTGGTCCAGCCGGGGTGGTCACTCCATCGGTGGGCCGTGCGGAGGACGTGCAGCAGTGCCCCGACCCAGAGGGCGGCGGTCAGGAGGTGGGTGATCGTCAAGGCCGTTCCCCAGAGGGGGCTGGCGGCGTGCGGGTGTGCCCGCACGCCTTCGGCTGCTACGACCGCGAGCAGGACCAGCCCGGCCGCGACACTGAGGCGGGGGTCGCCTCGGCGTCGACCCAGCCATCCGAGGAACGCCGCGGCCGCGAAGGCCAGTGTCTCCACGCCCACGATCCGGCCGGGTCCGGTCAAGATCAGCCGCGTCGGGTCCGCGCCGATCTGCGTTGCGGCCAGCGCGGACGCGGCCGCCAACCCGAGCGCGGATCCGGCCAGGACCGCTGGCCTGGGGGCACCCTGCCCGTCGGTAGCCATCTCGCGTAACACCCGAGCGACGAGTGTCGCGCCGAGAAGGCCCCCCAGAGCAAGCGCGAGCCCGGCGAACAGCACCCAGCGGGACACGATCATCATCAGCGAATCCACCGCGAGTGCGCCGCTCGGTACCTCGGGGATGGCGCCCGCGGCCGTGCCCACGGTGAAGGCGATGACGCCGGAGACGACGTCCCCGTCGTCGGCGGTGACTTCCCAACGGATCCGGTATCCCCCATCGGCCAGCTGCGCCGCGACGTGAGCGCTGAGGCGCCGGCCTCCCAGCGACAGCCCGGCCGGACCCAGTTCCTTGGGGGCACCGGCAGTGTCGGTCAGCGTCAAGGGCACGGCGCCGATGGTGACGGGCAAGTCGAAGTCCAGACTGACGTCGGTCGGCGCAGTGGGCACGGCGTAGCCGCCCGGTGGGGTACTGGCCAGCAGATAGGCGTGCGCGGAGGCCACCGGCGTGGGAAGCGCCATTCCCAAGAACCCGGCCAGCATCACCATCATCGCGATGCGCCGTGCCGTGCGCCGACACGGCGCAGCCCGCGCGGCGCTGCGCCGGCCGCGCAACGGGACGTCGGACGGCACGACCCGCTCTCCTTTCCGTGCGCACCGCGACGGCGCAACCACATTTCGGCGAGGCATGGGGAGCTTGTTCGCACGGGCCTCGCCGCCGTGAGAGCCTCGGCGCGATCACCAGCAGCTGCGTCGACACGCACGCACTCCGGAGTTACTATCTCGGTACCGAGATAGTAACAATGATCCTCGGCGGAGACGGCCGCTGCGAAAGCACCACAGGCAGGCCGTCCCACAGAGCATGACCGAGAACCGAACGCCTGGGGTCCGGGACCAGTCTCGGGAGGGCAGATCGACACGGCAGATGGGACGGGTTTCGACAATGCGGGTGTTTGGTGAATTGGAAACCGTGGTGATGGCCCGGCTGTGGGCGGCCAACGGCCACGGAACGGTCCGGGAAGTGTTCGAGGTCCTGCGCTCCGAACGGGAAATCGCCTACACGACGGTGCTCTCCACGATGGAGAACCTGCACCGCAAGGGCCACTTGCTCCGCGAGCGAGAAGGCCAGGCCTTTCGCTACCGAACCGTGTTGAGCCACGTGGAACACACCTCCAGGCTGATGCGCGAGGCCATGAGCCAGGGCGAACAAGACACCACCGCAGTACTGGCGCACTTCGTCGCAGAGATGAGTCCGCGCGAGCTGGCGGAACTGAAGGACGTGATTCGGCGCCGCGGCAAGGCCGCGACGAAGCGATGAACCTGGCACTGTGTCTGCTCGCCTACACCGTGAGCATGACCGCCCTGGGGCCGGCGTTGCTGTCCCGGGCGACACGCGGCGGATCCGCCCCCCGCCTCGGGGTCACGGCGTGGCTGGTGGCGATCGGCGGCGTCGTGGCCGCCGTGCTGGTGGCGTTCGTCGTGTTCACGACCCAAGTCGTTCTGTCCTGGGGTCGTGTCGGAACCCTTCTGACGGCCTGCGCAGCCGGTCTCGGCGTGATCGCGCGTGGCGGGTACGGCGATGCCCTTCAGCTCGGTCTACTGACCCTCGCTGCCACGACGGCGACGGCCCTAGGGGTGTTCGCCGCCCGTGGTGCGCTCGCGCTTCGCCGGGCCTACCGAGGCACCACCGAGCATGCGTCGGCCGTCCGCATCGCCGCCGGTGACACCCCGCCCGGTCCCGGCGGCGCGTTCGTCATCGACAGTCGACAGCGTGGGGTCTACTGCCTGGCAGGGCGCCCCGAGACGATCGTCGTCACCCGGGGGGCCATGGAGGTGCTCAACGACGCCGAACTGGCCGCAGTCATCTCCCACGAACGTGCCCACTTGACCGGGCATCACCATCGGCTTCTCGCCGTCACCGGTGCGCTCAGCCGGGCACTGCCGGCAGTTCGCTTGTTCACCCACGGCGCACACGAGATCGCCCGCTTGCTGGAGATGTGCGCTGATGACGCCGCGGCTCGCCGCCACGGCTCAGATGTCGTCGTCGACGCGCTGCTGGCGCTCGCCCTGCCCTCCCCCACGTCACCGACCCCGGCTGCGGTAGCGCTGGCCCCGTCCGCGCTGCATGCTGCGGAATCGGGCGTCGTGCAGCGGGTTGAGCGACTACTGGTTCCTCCCAACCGGTTTCGCGGCCGAGTTGGCATCACCGTCGCCATTGGTAGCATGCTGATCGGGCCGGTCACCATGTCCGGGCTCATGGCTGCCACACCTATGCTCTGTTCCTGAGGCGCGTCGGGTCCGCCAAGGCGTGCGCTGCCGCGCGGGCAATTCACATCCGTGAGCGCCCTTCGTTGACACCGCACGTTGGATACCCCACTCGGGCCGGGGATCTGGTGGGGAGCGCCTTCGTACACCAGCGCGATTTGGTAGTGGGCGTGCAGGACGAGTGCCTCCGTCGTTCTTCGCGTTGGCCGTCTTCCCCGGCGCCGCAGCAGGGAGCGCATGGGCTTCACGCTCACGTATTTGCGACAGACTCAACTGCCACACCACGTGTGGTGACCGATGCAGTTCGATCACGACGTCACCGCGCTTTCGGTTCGGTGTTGCAGTTGTGCCCCCTGCCGACGCCACAAGCAGTGAGGCTGCGCGACCGCAGGGCAGCGGAACCCCACCACACCGACCGACGGCTTCTGAGTCGAGCCGCTGCGGGATCGCTCAGATCGCCGTACAGGACGCGACCACCGTCACTAGAACCACAGTGGTCGCCATCGTCCATACCGGAAGTAGGACCACCGTCAGTGAGGTGAGTGTCTTGTTGATGGGGCCAATGGAGGCCGGGTAGTTTTCCAGCCGACTCATCCGCATGTCGACGGCATCGCCAGTGATGGCCAGCATCGGCGCGGGTGGGTGCAGCGGGCGCAATGTCTGCAGCGCCCGCTGCAGTCCCTCGGGCCCCAATGCCCGCGCGGCGTGATCGTCGGCATCGAACTCCACCAGGGTCCGTACCAGGGCAGGTGAGCGACGCATCAGTGGCAGCCAAGGTAGCCCCGCCGCGACTGCCTCGGCCGCTCCCACCAAGGTGTGGTGGCGGCGGGCGATGTGTGCGCGTTCGTGGGCCAGCACGCCGGCCAGCGCGTCGGCATCCAGGCAGTGCCGCAACGCCATGCTGGCCACCACCAGCGGCGGTCGGCCGGACACGCTGTAGGCCGTCGGCACGTCGAGCGGTAACCACAGCACCGATGCCCCACCCACGTGGGAGCCGTGCAGTATGCGGCCCACCCCGAGGTGACGGCGGTGGACGCGGCGGCCCGGCCCCCCGCGCGCGCCCGCACACCCACACGCGCGCCCCCCGAGGC
>JAESGJ010000447.1_pt1 | contig 22575 bp, 19 predicted proteins | sample 9266241 | NCBI WGS metagenome assembly JAESGJ01 (sample SAMN14514841, study PRJNA621669) | algae metagenome | isolation source: Brasilonema octagenarum HA4186-MV1 and co-occurring heterotrophs from wet... | place: USA: Manoa Valley, Hawaii | collected 2009-07-20 | reverse complement strand
TGTAGCGCTCGAAGTACACCGGGCTGGTGTCGCGGGCGGCGGCCATGTACTGCTCGGCGTCGCAGGTGGTGATGATCATCCGGTGTGGGATCGGGAAGTCATCGGTGGAGTCCGCGGCGGCCGGACCAGCCAAAGCCGTTGCGGCGAAACCACATGCGGCGACCGCGAGGCCGGTGCGTGCGGCGATGGTGCGCAGGTTGTTGATCATGACGTTGCTCCTCCAGCAGTCGGTGCGGGCGCGGAATCCTCCGACGGGGTCGGCCACGGCTCGGGCTTGGGCCGCTGACGCACGTGTGTCGGCCACCAGAACCACTTGCCGAGCATCGCGGCGATGGACGGCATCATGAACGAGCGGACGACCAACGTATCGAACAGTAGACCCAGGCCGATCGTCGTGCCGACCTGACCGATGACGGTCAAACTACTCACCGCCATCGACATCATGGTGAAGGCGAACACCAGGCCGGCGGACGTGACCACGGAACCGGTTCCGCCCATCGATCTGATGATGCCCGTGTTGATGCCCGCGTGGACCTCTTCCTTGAACCGGGACACCAGCAGCAGGTTGTAGTCGGCGCCGACGGCCAACAGGATGATGACCGACATCGCCAGCACCATCCAGTGCAGTTCGGTCTCCAGGAAGTGCTGCCAGATCAACACCGACAGGCCGAACGAGGCGCCGAGCGACAGCACCACCGTTCCGACGATCACCGCCGAGGCGACGACCGCGCGAGTGATCAGCAGCATGATGATGAAGATCAGTGCGAGCGAGGCGATTCCGGCGATGATCAGGTCGTAGGTGTTCGCGTCGGACATGTCCTTGAACGTCGCCGCGGTGCCTGCGAGGTAGATCCGGGAGCCCTCGAGCGGGGTGCCCTTGATGGCTTCCTTGGCGGCCTGCTTGATGGCGTCGATGTGGGAGATGCCCTCTTGGGTCATCGGGTCGCCCTCGTGGCTGATGATGAACCTCACCGACTTGCCGTCGGGGGAGATGAAGTTCTTCATGCCCTTCTTGAACTCTTCGTTGTTGAAGATCTCGGGCGGCAGGTAGAACGAGTCGTCGTTCTTCGATGCGTCGAACGCCTCACCCATCGCGGACTGGTTGTCCTGCATGGCGGCCATCTGGTCCGACATGCCCTTCTGGGTCTGGTACATCGTCAGCATCATGGTCTTCATCGACTTCATCGTCGCCAGCATCGGGGGCAGTGAGGCCCGCAGCTGCGGCATGAGGGCGTCGAGCTGATCCAGGTTGACGACCAGCCCGCCGAGCTGGTCACTGAGCGCATCGATGCCGTCGAGGGTGTCGAAGATCGACCGGGTGGCCCAGCACAGCGGGATGTCGTAGCAGTGCGGCTCCCAGTAGAGGTAGGCGCGGATGGGCCGGAAGAAGTCGTCGAAGTTGGCGATGTTGTCGCGCAACTCGTTGGTGGTGGCCACCATGTCCTTGGTCTTCAGCGTCAGGTCATGGGTGACGGCGTTGAGTTGATCCATCAGCACCAGCATGTGCTCGAGGTTCTCGATCATGCCCTGCATCTCGTCGGCCTGCTTGAGCATGCTGGCGAACGAGTCCTGCTGGTACTTGAGGTTCATCTGCTGGGTGGTGCCCTGCATGCTGATCTGGAACGGGATCGAGGTGTGCTCGATCGGCGTGCCCAGCGGCCGCGTGATCGCCTGCACCCGGCCGATGCCCGGCGTCCGGAACACCGCCTTGGCGATCTTGTCGATCACCAGGAAGTCCGCCGAGTTCCTCAGATCGTGGTCACTCTCGATCATCAGCAGTTCGGGGTTCATCCGCGCCTGCGAGAAGTGTCGGTCGGCAGCTGCGTAGCCCTGGTTGGCGGGCAAATTGGCGGGCAGGTAGTTGCGGTCGTTGTAGTTGGTCTTGTAGCCCGGCAGCGTGAGCAGACCGATCAGGGCCAGCGCGATGGAGGCGACCAGAACGGGCGCCGGCCAACGGACGACGAGCGCGCCGATCTTGCGCCAGCCGCGGGTGCGCAGCGCCCGCTTGGGCTCCAGCAGTTTGAACTTGCTGGCGATCGTGACGACCGCTGGCCCGAGGGTCAGTGCGCACGCCACCACGATGACCATGCCGATGGCCAGCGGGACACCCAGGGTCTGGAAGTAGGGCAGTCGGGTGAAGCTCAGGCAGAAGGTCGCGCCCGCGATGGTCAGGCCGGAGCCGAGCACCACGTGCGCGGTGCCGTTGAACATCGTGTAGTACGAGTCTTCCTTGTCCTCTCCGAGACTTCGGGCCTCCTGGTAGCGGCCGATCAGGAAGATCGCGTAGTCGGTGGCAGCCGCGATCGCCAGGGTCACCAAGAGATTCGTCGCGAAGGTCGAGAGGCCGATGATGTCGTAGTAACCGAGGACGGCCACGATGCCGCGGGCGGCGGACAGCTCGAGCACCACCATGACGAGCACCAGCAGCACGGTCACGATGGACCGGTACACCAGCAGCAGCATGGTGATGATGACGATGAACGTGACGGTCTCGATCAGCCGCAGACTCTGGTCGCCCGCGATGGTCTGATCGGCCGCGAGCGCCGCGGGACCGGTGACGTAGGCCGTGATGCCGTCCGGCGGCTTGAGGCCCTTGACGATGTTCTGCACGGTCTCGACGGACTCGTTGGCGAGCGCCTCGCCCTGGTTGCCCGCCAGGTAGACCTGGACGTACATGGCCTTGCCGTCATTGCTCTGGGAGCCCGCCGCGGTCAGTGGATCGCTCCACATGTCGTTGACGTGTTCGACGTGCTTGGTGTCGGCCTCGAGCTTCTTGACCATCTGGTCGTAGAAGTCGTGCGCGTCCTGGCCGAGCTTCTGGTCCTTGCTCTCCAGCACGATCATCACCGAGCTGTTGGACTTGAACTCCTTGAACGTCGCGCCGACGTGCTCCATGGCGATCACCGACGGCGCGTCGTTCGGGCTCATCGAGACCGACCGCATCTTGCCGACCTCTTCGAGCTGCGGAACCAGCGTGTTCCCCAGCGCGATGATGACGATCCAGGCCAGGATGATCGGCAGCGCGAACATCCGGATGAAGCGCGGCAACCGATGGCGGGTCGGATCGACCGATGGCCCCGACGACGTCGGGATCTCGTCGGTCCTCGGTTCGTTGTCCGAAGCCGTCATGCGTTCTTCACCAGACAGAAGGTCTGGGCGTTGACGCCGTCGGTGGTCTTCTGGTCCTTGACCTCATCGTCGACGGTGATGCGGCACGAGATCGAGCTGCCGTCGCCCTGCGCCACGATGTTCGGCAACACGGACGGCGCGGTGGTGCTGAGCGTCAGCGACCAGGGCAGGCTGGCGGCGTCGACACGGACCGGCTTCGAGTTCAGGTCGAGGTAGTTGATGTCGGCGTAGGTGCCGGTCCCGAAGATCTCGTACTTCACGACCTTGGGGTTGAACGGCTCGGCGTCGTCGGCGAAGTTCTTGGGCGTGACGAGGATGGGGTTCATCCCGAAGAAGGTGCGAACGCGGCTCACGGTGAACCCGGCGATCAAGACCACGATCACGATCACGATCGGTATCCACGCTCTTCGCAAAACCTTGGTCATAACCCCTGCCCGGACGAATGCACCTGAGATTGAAATGAGAGATTAGCTTATATAACTGTATTGTGGACAACTGCGACGTGTCGCCAAATGCTCGAACGGGCGTGACGTCGGGCACAACTCCGAGGCCGTGTGAGCTGATCGACCCAGGTCATCAACTCGCACAACATAATTGAGATAGGGATAGGATCCGGCTATGAAGGCCCTGACGCGAACTGGACTCGCGACGGCAATTGCCGCCTTGGCACTGGCGGCGGCAGCCGGCCCGGCATACGCCGACCCCGACACGGATTTCTCCAATGAACTGCACGTGTACGGGATCTACGGCCCGAAGGACTACAACGCCTGGATCGGCAAGATCGAGTGCAAGCGCCTGCGCACGGGTCTGGACGCCAACGCGACCGAGGCGGCGGTGTTCCTCAAGACCAACCTGCCGCGCGGCACGTCCGAGCAGTCGATCTACCAGTTCCTCTCGGCGGGCATCAACTACTACTGCCCCGATCAGCGCCCCGTCGTCGACAGCCTCGCGGGGGTGCCGCAGGCTCCCGACACCGTCCCCGGCGCACCGCTCCCCGCCGAACGGGGATGACCGGCGTCGTCACGGTCGACGACAGGCCCGGAGTCCGCTACTCCGGGCTGTCGCCCACCTGTCCCTGACCGTCAGATCTTGACGTCCACGGGGCCGACGTTCCAGATGTCGTCGCAGTACTCCCTGATCGCGCGGTCCGACGAGAACTTGCCGCTGCGCGCGGTGTTCATGATCGACATCCGCGACCAGGTGTCCCTGTCCTGCCACGCCGCCGCCACCTTGTCCTGGCACTCGACGTAGGCCGCGTAGTCGGCCAGCACCAGGAACGGGTCGTCGTGCCACAGGTTGTCGACCAGTGGACGGAACACCTCGGTGTCGCCGTGGGAGAACTGGCCGTTGGCGATCAGGCCGAGTACGGCCTTGAGTTCGTCGTTGCCCTCGATGTAGTCCGCGGGACGGTAACCGGCGCTCTTGACCTGCTCGACCTCCGTCTCGGTCAGACCGAACAGGAAGAAGTTCTCCGGGCCCGCCTCCTCGCGGATCTCGACGTTGGCGCCGTCGAGCGTGCCGATCGTCAGCGCGCCGTTGAGCATGAACTTCATGTTGCCGGTGCCCGAGGCCTCCTTGCCCGCCGTCGAGATCTGCTCGGACAGGTTGGCGGCCGGGTAGATCAGGTGCGCGTTCTTGACGCTGAAGTTCGGGATGAAGACGATCTTCATGCACCGGTTGACGTCGGGGTCGTTGTTGATCGTCTCACCAACGGCGTTGATCAGCTTGATGATTCGCTTCGCCATGAAGTAGCCGGGCGCCGCCTTGCCGCCGAAGATGTACGCCCGCGGCGCCAGGTCGAGGCTGGGATCCATCTTCAGTCGGAAGTACTGACGGATGATGTGCAGCACGGAAAGGTGCTGACGCTTGTACTCGTGGATGCGCTTGACCTGGATGTCGAACATCCAGGTGGGGTCCAAATCGATGCCGAGCGTCGAGTCGACGTAGGCGGCGAGCCGAGCCTTGTTGGCGCGCTTGACGTCTCGCCACTCCTGGCGGAAGTTCGGGTCGTCGACGTAGGCCTCGAGGCCGCGGAGGCGGTCGAGGTGGGTCAGCCAGCCGTCACCGATGGTGCGGTCGAGCAGGCCGCGCAGGCCGGGATTCGACAGTGCGAGGAAGCGTCGCGGAGTCACGCCGTTGGTCTTGTTGCCGAACCGCTCCGGCCACATCTCGTAGAAGTCCTTGAGCGTGCTGGCCTTGAGCAGATCGGAGTGCAGCGCCGCGACCCCGTTGATGGCGTGGCTGCCCACCGTCGCGAGATAGGCCATCCGCACGGTCTGGCCGCCCTCCTCGCCGATGATCGACATGCGGCGCACGCGGTCCACGTCGCCGGGGAACTTCGCGCGCACCTCGTCGAGGAAGCGGCTGTTGATCTCGTAGATGATCTCGAGGTGCCGGGGAAGCGACTCGCGGAACAGTCCGAGCGGCCACTTCTCCAGCGCCTCCGGCAGCAGGGTGTGGTTGGTGTAGCCGAACGTGGCGACGGTGATCGCCCACGCCTCGTCCCACGTCATCCGGCGGTCGTCGAGCAGGATCCGCATGAGCTCGGCGACGCCGATCGAGGGATGGGTGTCGTTGAGCTGGATCGCGAACTGCTTCGGAAGATCGTGCAGCGAGTGATTCGCGAGGTCGTCCATGATGTGGACGATGTGCTGCAGTGAGCAGGACACGAAGAAGTACTGCTGGAGCAGGCGCAGCCGCTTGCCTGCCTCGGGCTCGTCGTTCGGGTACAGCACCTTGGTGACGGTCTCCGAGGTGACCTCCTCCTCGACCGCCTTGTAGTAGTCGCCGGTGTTGAAGGCGTCCAACGCGAACGCGTCGACGGCGCGGGCGCTCCACAGCGTCAGCACGTTGCAGGTGTGCACGCCGTAACCCTGGATCGGGGTGTCGTACGCGACGCCCTTGATGACCTGCTTCGGCACCCAGCGGATGCGGTCGGCGCCCGCGTCGTCGACGTAGTGCTCGGTCCAGCCGCCCCAGTTGACGTGGTAGTTGACGTCGGGTTTGGCGATCTCCCAAGGGTTTCCGTTGGCGAGCCAGTTGTCGGTGAGCTCGACCTGCCAGCCGTCGGAGAACTCCTGCTTGAAGATGCCGAACTCGTAGCGGATGCCGTAGCCGATCGCCGGGCGCTCCAGCGTGGCCAGGGAGTCGACGTAGCACGCGGCGAGCCTGCCGAGGCCGCCGTTGCCCAGGCCCGGCTCGGGCTCGCACGCGAGCACCTCGTCGTAGTCCTGGCCGAGCGAGGCCAGCGCTTCCCGCGCGGCATCCTCGATTCGTAGGTTCAGCAGGTTGTTGCCCAGCTGGGGGCCCATCAGGAACTCGGCGGACAGGTAGCAGGTGACCTTCGCGCCCTGGTCGAGCGACTGCTGGGTGGAGGCCACCCGGTTGTCCTGCATGCGGTCCCTGACGGCCAGTGCGAGCGCGCGGTAGAAGTGGTCGGGCCGCAGCGCGGCCGCAGGGCGGCCGATCGAGTAACGCAGGTGGTCGGTGATCGCCTCCCGAAGGTCGGCGGCATCCAATCCGGTGCGCACATGGGAGGCTTCGGCAGCTGAATTCACGACGTCGGTCACCGCGCGATTGTGGCAGGCAGGTGTGCACGCCGCATCAGGAGCGGATGTCGGTTTGGTGAACGCGCAGACACCGGCTCACGGCCGCCGTCAGCCCGCCCCCTTGCCGTTGTCGACGCGGTAGGTCGCACCGTGGATTGCGGCCGCGTCGTCACTGGCCAGGAACGCGATCGCCTTGGCGACGTCGGCGGTCTCCATGAACCCGCGGGGCGAGGCGATGCGCATGATCAGATCCCAGTCCGCGTTCTCCGGCGCCTGGAACTCAGTGGTCTGCGCGGTCGGCATGCCGCCAGGGCAGACGACGTTGACGCGCAGCCTGTCCTTGGTGAATTCGACGGCCAGTGCGCGGGTCAGCCCGACCAGTCCGTGCTTGGCGGCGCAGTAGCCCGCCGAGTACACCTCGCCCTCGACGCCTGCGATCGACGCGACGTTGACGATGTTTCCTCCCACTTCGAGGAGATGCGGCAACGCCGCGCGGCACAGGTAGAAGGGACCGTTGAGGTTCACCGCGAGGTCGCGCTCCCAGTCCTCGTCGGACATGGTCGCGGTGTGGCGCATCTGGTGGAAGCCCGCGACGTTGACCAGCACGTCGAGCCTGCCGAACGCGGCCACGCACTCGGCGACGGCCTGCTGGCACGCGGCGGGTGTGGTGACGTCCACCGACGCGTACCTTCCACCGGGCACGTCGGCGAACACCTCGGCCATCCGATCGGCGTCGCGCGCGATCCCGAAGACCGAGGCGCCGCGCTCGGCGAACAGGCGTGCGGTGGCGGCGCCGAGCCCCGCCGACGTCCCCGTGATCAAGGCAACCTTGCCGCTCAGATCAGTCACGCCACGACCCTCTCACGCCGACCGCCGTCCCCGTGCCCGCGTCGGGCAAACCCGTGACGGCGACCCGACGGCACTGCGATACTCGGGGCCATGCCGATCGCCCGGATGCTCGCCGTTGCTGCCGTGTTCGCAGGTTCCGCAGTCGGATTCGCGGGTCCGGCCGCCGCCGACCAGGTCATGCAGGGCGTCTACACCTACACGCAGGGCGACATCCGCGCCGAGTGGACCATCTACCCGAGCTGCGTCCCGACGGTCGGGGATCTGCGCGACAACCTCGACCTTCCGGTCGCCTGTCGGTTGCACGTCTCGCCGACGCCCACCACCCAGGTCAGTGGCGGCGACGCCCGGCTGACCGGCGACCAGTGGGAGTTCTCCACGACCATCCTCGACGGGCTGAAGTGTCCGGACGGAAGCACCGCGGCCGTTCAGGAGACCTACCAGTTCGACGATGTCGCGATGGCGGGGACGCGATCGGTGTCCAACGCCAATGCGTGTGGCAACGCGGTGCCCGCCGGGCTGACCAAGTACCCGTTCACGCTCGCCTTCGAGAAACCGCTGCCGATACCCGTCGATCAGTACCCGCTGTACTGCGAGCCGGGCGGCCTGAAGCGGTGCTTCTGACATGACGAAGCGAGTCGTGATCTGGGGTACCGGTTTCGTCGGCAGGATGGTGATCGCCGAGATCGTCCGGCATCCGTCCTTCGAGCTCGTCGGCGTCGGCGTCAGCAACCCCGAGAAGGTGGGTCGTGACGTCGGCGAGATCTGCGGGCTCGGGGCGCCGCTCGGCCTGCTCGCCACGGACGACGTCGACGCGCTCATCGCGCTGAAACCCGACGCGCTGGTGCACTACGGGCCGACGGCCGCGCACGCCGATGACAACATCGCGCTGATCACCCGGTTCCTGCGGGCGGGCATCGACGTGTGCTCCACGTCGATGACGCCGTGGGTGTGGCCCAAGATGCACCTCAACCCGCCGAACTGGATCCAGCCGATCACCGACGCGTGCGAGGCGGGTCGGTCGTCGTGCTTCACCACCGGCATCGACCCCGGCTTCGCGAACGACCTGTTCCCGATGACGCTGATGGGGCTCTGCTCGGAGATCCGCACCGTCCGCGCGTCCGAACTGCTCGACTACACGAACTACGAGGGCGACTACGAGTTCGAGATGGGCATCGGCAAGCCGCCGGAGCACCGGCCGCTGCTCGAGACGCCGGAGATCCTCATCTTCGCTTGGGGCGCAACGGTTCCCATGATTGCCTACGCGGCGGGCATCGAACTCGACGAGATCACCACGACGTGGGACAAGTGGGTCACGCCGGACGAACGCAAGACCGCCAAGGGCATCATCGCGCCCGGCAACGTCGCCGCCGTCCGCTTCACCATCAACGGCGTCTACCGCGGCGAGACCCGCATCCAGCTCGAGCACGTCAACAGGATCGGGCTCGACGCCGCACCGGACTGGCCCGCGGGCACCGACAACGACGTCTACCGCGTCGACATCGAGGGCACGCCGAGCATCTCGCAGGAGACCGCGTTCCGGTTCACCGACGGCTCCGGCCGAGACGCCGCGGCGGCGGGTTGTCTCGCGACCGGGCTGCGCGCGCTGAACGCCGTCCCCGCGGTCAACGACCTGCCTCCGGGGTGGGTGACCCCTCTGGATCTACCGCTGATTGCTGGACAAGGCACAATTCGATGACGTGGCAGACGGAATAGGTCTCTCGGTTGGTGCCACCGCTTTGCGGGCGGTAGCGGTCGGCCGGTCGGCGGTGACGCGCTCGCCGGTCGTGACGCTCTACCCGCACCGGCCCGCGGAGGTGGGCGTACCCAGCGAGAACCCCAACCTCGCGGAGCGCGGGCTGATCATCACCGACTTCGTGGACCGCGTCGGCGACCCGGTCGCCATCATCGCCGGAGACGGCTCGTCGCACCGCGCCGAGGGCGTGCTCGCCGATGCCCTCGGTTCGCTGTTGAACGCGCTCACGGGCGGTCGGATGCCCGCTGAACCGATCGGGGTCACCCATCCTGCGCACTGGCGGCCGCAGGCCGTCGAGGCGCTGCGGGGGGCGCTTGCCGCGCAGCCGGGTCTGCGCGGCAAGGAACCCGCGCTGCTGACCTCGGACGCGGTCGCGGCGCTCACGGCGCTGCAGGACGATCCGGGCGTGCCGACGCGCGGCGTGATCGCGCTGTGCGACGTCGGCGGCACCGGCGCCAGCATCACCCTGGCCGACGCCGCGAACGGCTTCCAGCCGATCGGTCCGACGATCCGCTATCCGGACTTCTCCGGGGACCTCATCGACCAGGCCTTGCTCAGCCACGTCGTCGGCGACCTGGCCGGCTCCGGCTCGGTGGACCTGTCCAGCACGTCGGCGATCGGCAATCTCAGCAGGCTGCGCGGTCAGTGCCGGGCGGCCAAGGAACGGCTGTCGACGTCGGCGGTGACGTCGCTGGCGGTGGACCTTCCGAGTCACCGCACCGACGTGCGGCTCACCCGCACCGAACTCGACGACGCGATCCGTGGACCGCTCGGGGGATTCATCGACGTACTCTCGGACACCTTGCAGCGCAGTGGAATTCGGTCCAGCGACCTGGTCGCCGCGGCCGCGGTCGGCGGTGGGGCGCGGATCCCCTTCCTGGTCACCGCGCTGTCCGAGCACCTCCGGGTGCCGGTCATCACGTCGGCGCAGCCGGAGCTCGCGCCCGCCATCGGGGTCGGCATGAAGGCCGCCCGCAGTGCAGTGCCGGACGGCGCGACCGCGATGGCGCCGGCGGCCGCCGCTCCCGTCGCCGTGCCGCACGACACCGCGGCGCCCCAGTCGTCGACGTTCCGTGCTCTCGCGTGGTCGGACGCCGACGACCTCCCCGAGCCCGTACCGCAGGCGCCCGTCGAGGCCGACGACCACCTCGACCCCCACCAGGCCTACGACCCGCGGCCGCAGCTCGCGTTCACCGAATCCGAGGAAGAGGCCGGGACTGCGGCGGCAGAGGTGCCCTGGTACCGCAGGCCCGTCGGCATTCTGGTGATCGGCGTGATCGCCGCACTCGCAGCCGTCGGGGGCGCGACCTGGTACGTCCTGCGCAGCGACGAGTCATCGACTCCGGCGTCCACGTCCACCCCCACGACGGCCACGACCGCACCGCCCGCGTCGTCGGACGCGCCGCAGTCCAACACCGAGGCACCGCCCCCGGCCACCCAGGCGCCGGACCAGACCGTCTACCAGCAGGCGCCCCCACCGCCGGTCGTGACGGTGACCGAGGCTCCGCCGCCGGTGACCGAGACGCCACCGCCGGTGACCGAGACCCCGCCACCCTCGAGCACCACGACGACGACCGCGCCGCCGCCCACCGTGACGGTGACGGAGACGCCGACACCGACCCCGACGACCCAACAGCAGGTCATCCCGACGCTGCCGTACCAGACCATCCCCGGTCTGCCGTTCGTTCCCGCACCCATCCAGCCCCCGTCGCAATAGGCTGGCCCGCATGACGGACGGTTTGCTCTTCGACCCGAACACCTACGATCCGCAGCAGTTCGACGCCGAGACCAGGCGGCTGCTGCGCTCCACCATCGACTTCTTCGAAGGTCAAGGCAAGAAACGGATTCTCGACGACGACCTCAAGGCCCAGTGGCCTGCCGACTTCGTGGAATTCGTCAAGCGGGAGAAGCTCTTTGCGACGTTCCTGACGCCGTCGGAGTTCGCGGACGGCAATCCCGCCAAGCGGTGGGACGGGGCGCGCAACGCCGCGCTCGCCGAGATCCTGGGCTTCTACGGCTTGACCTACTGGTACACCGAACAGGTCACGATCCTGGGCCTCGGTCCGGTGTGGCAGAGCGAGAACAAGGACGCCAAGCTTCGCGCCGCCGACGACCTCGAGGCGGGCGAGGTGATGGCGTTCGGGCTGTCCGAACGCGAGCACGGCGCCGACGTCTACAGCACCGACATGGTGCTGACCCCGGCCAGCGACGAGGACAGGGCCGACGGCATCCTCTACCGGGCGTCGGGGGAGAAGTACTACATCGGCAACGGCAACGTCGCGAGTCTGGTGTCGGTGTTCGGCAGGCGCGGTGACGTCGAGGGCCAGGACGGGTACGTCTTCTTCGCCGCCGACAGCCGCCACGAGAACTACCACCTGATCGACAACGTGGTGCACATGCAGATCTACGTGAGCACGTTCCGGCTGGAGAACTACCCGGTGCGTGCCGAGGACGTCCTGCACACCGGTGTGGAAGCCTTTGCGGCTGCCCTGAATACGGTCAACGTGGGGAAGTTCAATCTGTGCTCGTCGTCCATCGGCATGTGCGAGCACGCCTTCTACGAGGCCATCACGCACGCCCAGAACCGGATCCTCTACGGCAATCCCGTGACCGACTTCAGTCACGTCAGGGCCAACTTCGTCGACGCGTACGCGCGGATGATCGCGATGAAGGCCTTCAGCCGTCGGTCGATCGACTACTTCCGAAGTGCCAGTCTCGACGACCGGCGCTACCTGCTGTTCAACCCCATGACCAAGGCCAAGGTCACCATGGAGGGCGAGACGGTCATGCGCCTGCTGCACGACGTGGTGGCGGCCAAGGGGTACGAGAAGAACACCATGTTCCGCGAGGTCGCCCAGTTGATCGGATGCCTGCCGCGCCTCGAGGGCACCGTGCACGTCAACGTCGGCCTGGTGTTGAAGTTCATGCCGAATTACATGCTCAATCCCAAGGAATACCAGGAGATTCCGATCCGCAACGACGCGGCCGACGACACGTTCTTCTGGAACCAGGGGCCGACGCGCGGCGCCGGCGCGATCCAGTTCGCCGACTGGACGCCGGTGTACGAGAGCCACTCCCGGATACCGAACGTGGCGACGTTCTACGCGCAGGCCAGGGCCTTCCGGGAGCTGCTGCGCACGGCTGCGCCCGACGCCACCCAGGCCAAGGATCTCGACTTCCTGCTCAACGTCGGACACCTGTTCTCGCTGATCGTCTATGGCCAGCTGATCCTCGAGGAGGCGGCGCTGACGGGTCTCGACGACGACGTCGTCGACCAGATCTTCAGCTTCCAGGTCAACGACTTCAACACCTATGCCGTTGCGCTGCAGGGCAAGCCGACGTCGACGCAGGCGCAGCAGGACTGGGCGCTGGGCGCCATCCGCAAGCCGGTGCCCGACGCCGCCCGCTTCGACCGGGTGTGGGAGAGCGTCAAGGCCTACGACGGCGCCTACGAGATGGCCCCGTGAGCCGTTGAGCTCAGTGGTGGATGCGCTGCTGCTTCTCGATGACCACCAGTGCCAGGGGAATTCGCACCTCGGCGGGAGCGGCCGCCAGCCGCTGTGCCACTCCCTCGCTCAGTGCGTCGAGCACACCGGCGCGGCGCTCGACGGGCAGATTCGCGACCAGTGCCGGGAACGCCGTCATCCGCAGGAACGCCGCCCACCTGGTGCCGAGCGCATGGGCCTTGCCGTCGCTGCGGTACTGGGCCCAGAACCGGTCCTCGGCGTCGAACACCTCGAGATGCTCGACGGAGAGCTTCTCGAAGGTCCCCGACGGCGCGAACGGTGACAGGAAGTCGCGGGCCCGTCGGCCCGTGACCGGAAGCGTCATGGCGCCTGACTCGTCGTCGGACAGCACCGACTGGGCGACCAGGTCGGCCTGGGTCGCCGCGATGGCGTCGAGCAGGGGCCGGTAGCCGAAGTCACCGTCGTCGGCGACCGCCATCGTCATCACCACCAGACGCCCGCCCGGTGCCAGCTCGCGCCCGCGGAACGCGACGAACTCGTGCCAGTCGCGCGCCGCCTGCCTGGCGTACGCGGTGACCACCGCCTCGTCGCGGCTGTGCGCCGCCACGACGTGGTCTCCGACCGGCATCGGGGTACGCGCCAACCACTGGATCGACCACGACGACCACGCCAGGTTCACGCTGTTGGACGGCACGATCTGGGTGTAGTACGACCGCCCGACCGCCGACGCGAAGGACGCGTGGTCCTTCTTCAGGTAACTGTCAGGATCGCCGGTGAGAGTGTGAAAGAGCGCGGTGAAGTCGTTCTCCGGCACGTCGGTGTGCGTCACCAGCACGGAATGCTCGGGCCGGGTTCGCTTGCGCAGCACCGCGATTGCCGCGCCGATCGGCAGTAGCGAGTTGTGCCCGGTGGCCGCACCGTAGTCCGCGATCACCACCGGCCGGGGAGATCTGGGGATGGGCACCACTTCGGCAGCCTGTTCGAAAAGCGTTATCGCCCGCCGCAATCCGGCCGCCTGCAGACGCGACGCGGCGGTGTAGGAGCCGCTGTCCATGGGCTCCGGGCGTACCACCGCACTCGATTCGGGCATACCGCAAACGGTAACCCGTCATGGGCCCCGACGTGACAGACTGCGGACCATGACGAGCAGGACGGCGCCGCGGATCCTCACTTCGATCGCCGTGTTCACCATGGTGGCGGCGGGCATCGGGTTCGTCGTCGCCCTGATCCTCAACGCCTTCGTCCTCGACGAATACGACAGGTACGGCGAGGTGCCCATCCCCGGTTCGAGCACGCTGCAGCTACCCGCGGGGGACGTCACGGTCACCTTCCACACCGTCCTCGTCGGGGGCGGCGGAAGCGGCCTGCCCGTGCCGCCCCTGAAGTACCGCATCACGGGCCCCGGAGGCGTCGACGCCCAGCTGACCGAGGACTACGGCAGCACGACGACGGTCAACAACGATGCCCGCGTCCGCATCGGTTACCTCCACGTCCCGACGCAGGGCAACTACGACATCGCGCTCGACGGGAACGTCAGCGCCTACCTCAACCCCACGTTGGCGTTCGGGCACGGCAGTAGCTACGGGAAGGTGCCGTGGATCCTCGCGGCCGTCTTCGTCGGTGGACTCATCGCTCTGTTCGCCGCCAGGATCTGGGCATCCCGCGTGCGGCGCCGCGAGATCGGCGTCGGGTATCAGCCTGCGCCGGTCGGCCTGTCGTACGTCCCGCCGCCGACCCAGCCGCCCACCGTGACCTACCAACCGCCGGGGACATTCACGCCGTCGGACGAGGGCATCCGCGTGCAGACGCTCAATACCCTTGCGCGGCTGCGGGAGTCGGGCGCCCTGACCGAGGACGAGTACCAGGCCGAGAAGAAGCGCGTGCTCGACGGCCTCTAGTGTCCGCGCGCGACCCAGTCGTCGTAGTTGACGATCTCGTCGCCGACGGTGGTGGTGTCGCCGTGCCCGGTGTAGACGACCGTGGGGCCGGGCAACGTGCCGATTCGGCCCTTGATGGAGTCCAGGATGGTGGGAAAGTCCGAATAGGACCGCCCCGTGGCGCCGGGCCCTCCGCTGAACAGCGTGTCGCCGCTGAACACCGCGCCGAGTTCGGGGGCGTACCAGCACACCGATCCCGGCGAGTGGCCGGGGGTGTGCATGGCGCGCAGTTCCACGCCGCCCGCGGTGAGGACCTCGCCGTCCTCGACGGCGCGAAAGTCGTCGTCGGGGTGGGTCATTCGCCACAGCACGTCGTCGGCGGGGTGCAGCAGCACCGGCGCGTCGAGGGTCCTGCCCAGCTCGGGGGCGACGGTGACGTGGTCGTTGTGACCGTGCGTGCACACGACGGCGACGACGTTGCGGCCCGCGACCGCCTCGACGATGGGCGCCGCGGTGTGCGCGGCGTCGAACACGATGACGTCGGAGTCGTCGCCGACGAGCCAGATGTTGTTGTCGACGTCCCAGCTGCCGCCGTCGAGTTCGAAGGTGCCGCTGGTGACCAGGCGCTGGATCGAGCCGGCCACTAGAGGATCACCACCGAGCGCAGGACCTCACCGGCGTGCATCTTGTGGAAGGCGTCCTCGATGCCGTCTAGGCCGATGCGTTCGGAGACGAACTTCTCCAGGGGCAGGCGGCCCTGTCGGTAGAGGCTGATGAGGGTGGGGAAGTCGCGTTCGGGCAGGCAGTCGCCGTACCAGGAGGACTTCAGCGAGCCGCCGCGCGAGAAGAAGTCGACCAGCGGCATCTCGAGTGTCATGTCGGGGGTGGGGACCCCGACCAGGACCACGGTGCCTGCCAGGTCGCGGGCGTAGAACGCCTGCTTCCAGGTCTCGGGCCGGCCCACGGCGTCGATGACGACGTCCACGCCGTTACCGTCGGTGAGGTCCTGGATGGTCTCCACGACGTCGAATTCCTTGGCGTTGATGGTGTGGGTGGCGCCGAAGTCCCGGGCCCAGTTCAGTTTCTGGTCGTCGGTGTCGACGGCGATGATCTGCTTGGCGCCGACGAGGGCCGCGCCCGCGATGGCGGCGTCCCCGACGCCGCCGCAGCCGATGACCGCGACGGTGTCGTTGCGGCCGACGTTGCCGGTGTTGATGGCGGCGCCGATGCCCGCCATCACGCCGCAGCCGAGCAGGCCCGCGACGGCGGGGTCGGCCTCGGGGTCCACCTTGGTGCACTGGCCCTCGTGGACCAGGGTCTTGTCGGCGAAGGCGCCGACGCCGAGGGCCGGGGTGAGTTCGGTGCCGTCGGTCAGTGTCATCTTCTGGGTGGCGTTGAACGTGTCGAAGCAGTACCAGGGGCGACCGCGCTTGCAGGCCCGGCACCGTCCGCAGACCGCGCGCCAGTTCAGGATGACGAAGTCGCCCACCTCGACGTTGGTGACGCCCTCGCCGATCGCCTCGACGGTGCCTGCGGCCTCGTGGCCGAGCAGGAAGGGGTACTCGTCGTTGATGCCGCCCTCGCGGTAGGTCAGGTCGGTGTGGCACACCCCGCAGGCGATGACGTCGACCACCACCTCACCGGGGCCCGGGTCGGGGATCACGATGTCCACCAACTCGACAGGCTGCTTCTTGGACCGAGAAATGACACCACGCACCGTCTGACTCATGACGTACAACCTATCGTCCGGAGCGGGCAACCCGACCAGTGATCCCCCGCCCGTTTTCTCTCCCAGCGTGGGCCGCCCCTGGCACGACCGGGTCTCGGCACGTGGTCGACGACTTCTGGGGAAGGGTCTGGCGAAGAGGTCCCTCAACCTGGTCTGATGGTGGGGTCGAGGAGTAGCCATGGACCTGTTGACCGATCATCTCGCCGAGGCGCGCGGCGCCCACCAACGCGGCGACTGGAGTGCGAGTCATGCGGCGTTCGTCCGCGCCGACGGCGTGGGCCCGATGGCCGTGGACGACGTCGAGGCCTTCGCCGTGGCGGCGTGGCGGCTCGGGCACGCGAGCGAGGCGGTCCGGCTCTCCGAGCGGGTGTACGGACAGTTGGTGCGCACCGATCCCGCGGCCGCATCGATGAAGGCGTTGGACGTTGCGCTGCAATGGCTCACGCGTGGTGACGCCAACGTCGGCAGGGCGTGGCTGGACCGCGCCAGGCGGTTGCTCGCCGGTGATCCCGTCGGCCCGACCAACGGTTACCTGGCCTATCTGGAGGCGACCGTCGCCGTGCGCGACGGCGACACCGCCGCGCGGCAGGCCACGGCGACGGTCGTCGGCGACCTGTGCGCTTCGCTCGACGACCCCGCGTTGACAGTCCTGTCGTCGATCGTCGTGGCGCTCGGCGCGCTCTCCGAGGGCAGGACCGACGCCGTGGACGAGCTCACCGATCGGGCACTTCCCGCCGTCGAATCGGGGAAGGTCGGCCTCGAGTGGGCGGGTGACGTCTACGGCCTGCTGCTGCACGCCTCGCGCGGGCGCGCCGACGCGCCACGTCTGCGGAGGTGGACGGACTCCATGGCGCGCTGGTGCGAGTCGCACGACGCGGTGCTCTACCACCGCGTGCTGCGCGTCTACCGAACGGCATCGGAACACGAATTGCTCACCGAGAGTTCGGCATTGGAGGGCGTTCACGCTCTGGCCGCAGGTGAGGGCTTCCACCGGATCGGTGAGATGCGACGGCGCCGTGGAGACGTGGGCGGCGCGCGGGACGCGTTCGCGCGGGCGCAGCGGCTCGGCGTCAGCGCACCGACCGACATCCCGTGAGCCGTCGTACGGAGCTGCCGCAGCTCGCGGGTGACCTGATGTTCGTCACCGACGGGGGACTGGAGACGGACCTCATCTTCCACGGCGGCGTCGACCTGCCCTGGTTCGCGGCCTTCCCGCTTCTGGAGGATGCCCGCGGCCGCGAGCTGCTCCGGCGCTACTACGACGGCTATCTCGACCTCGCCCGCACGCACCGGACGGGCTTCGTGGTCGAGTCGGCGACCTGGCGGGCCAACCTGGATTGGGCCGAACGACTTGGCTTCTCGCCCGCGCGCCTCGCTGAGGTGAACCTGGCGGCGATCCGACTGGCCGAGGACGTGCGGGCGGCTGCAGGCGCCGAGGGCATCACCGCGGTGGTGAGCGGCTGCGTCGGCCCGCGCGAGGAGGCGATGACGGCCGAGGAGGCCGAGCGCTATCACTCGGCTCAGATCACGACCCTCGCGGCGACCACGGCCGACCTGGTCACCGGGGTCACGATCACCGACTCCGCGGAGGCCATCGGTATCGTGAATGCCGCTGCGGCCGTCGATGTTCCGGTCGCGATCTCCTTCACCGTCGAGACCGACGGGCGACTGGCCACCGGTCAATCGCTGAGGGAGGCGATCGAGCAGGTCGACACCGAGACGGGCGACGGTCCCGCGTACTTCATGGTGAACTGTGCGCATCCCGTCCACCTCGCGACGACCTTCGACGACGAGGGCCCGTGGCTGCGGCGGATCGCGGGGTTGCGACTGAACGCCTCGACGAGGAGCCATGCCGAACTGGACGAGGCCGAGGACCTCGACGAGGGCGAGCCCGAGGCGTTCGGCGCCGGGGTCGCCGCGTTGCGCGAGCGCTTGCCCGGGGCCACCGTGTTCGGCGGCTGCTGTGGCACCGACACCCGACACGTCGCCGCCGTCTGGCATCGGCTGGCGTCCCACTAGGCTGCTGCGGCATGTCCGCACTCGATGCGATGTCCGACTGGCCGGTGCCGACTGCGGCCGCCGCGGTGATCGGCCCCTCGGGTGTGATGGCCTCCCGCGGCGACCTCGACCGTCGATTCGCGCTCGCCTCGGTGACCAAGCCGTTGGTGGCGCGCGCCGCACAGGTCGCGATCGAGGAGGGCGCCGTCGAACTCGACACTCCCGCGGGGCCGCCGGGGTCCACGGTGCGCCACCTGCTCGCCCACGCGTCGGGGCTGGCGATGCGGTCGCCGGACGTGATCGCCGCGCCGGGCGCGCGGCGGATCTACTCCAACGAGGGCTTCGGCGTGTTGGCCCACGCGATCGAGCAGCACACGGAGATCCCGTTCGACCGGTATCTCGGCGAGGCGGTCCTCGAGCCCCTCGGCATGGGTTCGTCGTCGCTGACGGGCGGAGCCGACGCGGCGGGCTTCGGCGCCGAGTCGACGGTCGCCGACCTCGCGAGGTTCGCCGTCGAGCTGCTGCGGCCCGCGCTGGTGTCGCGGGAGATGCACGCCGATGCCGTCTCGGTGCAGTTCCCCGGCCTGGCGGGGGTGCTACCGGGGTACGGCTCGCAACGGCCCAATGACTGGGGGCTCGGATTCGAGCTCCGCGACGGCAAGTCGCCGCACTGGACGGGCGCGCAGAACAGCGGTCGCACGTTCGGTCACTTCGGCCAGTCGGGCACGTTCATCTGGGCCGATCCCGAGGCCGACCTGGCGTTGGTGGCACTGACCGACCGGGACTTCGGCGAGTGGGCGCATCCACTCTGGCCGGCGCTCTCTGATGGAGTACTGAGAGAATTCGGCACACACTAGCGCAACACTGGCCCCACAGGGCACAATAGACACGCACGAATCAACTGCATCTTTTGGCAACGCCAGGTCGTCGGGGAAGACGTCCCTATTGGAGCCAGAGGAGCAGATGATGCGTGCGTCGAACCAGTTCGCCGACACGGCCACCGGTGTGGTGTACGTCCATGCCTCGCCGGCGGCGGTATGTCCACACGTGGAGTGGGCCCTTTCGTCGACCCTGTCGGCTCGGGCCAACCTCAAGTGGACGCCGCAGCCCGCGATGCCCGGACAGCTGCGCGCCGTCACCAATTGGGTGGGGCCCGTGGGGACCGGTGCTGCGCTGGCGAACGCGCTGCGGTCATGGTCCGTACTCCGCTTCGAGGTGACCGAGGATCCCAGTGAGGGCGTCGACGGTCACCGCTGGTGCCACACCCCGCAGCTCGGTCTGTGGAGCGGCGTGATGAGCGCCAACGGTGACGTGATGGTCGGCGAGAACCGCCTGCGCGGTCTCATGGCCTCCGGGGCCGACGCGCTCGCCGCCGAGTTGGACACCGTCCTCGGCACCGCATGGGACGAGGCGCTCGAGGCCTACCGCGGTGGCGGCGACACGGGCGAGCTCACCTGGCTGAACAGGGGCGTCGGCTAAGCACCCGCTCGGCTCCCGCTACGGGCGCAGAACCTTCAGCGCACCGGGCACGACCGACACCTCGACGGGCAGCGGGCAGACGAACTCCCCGTCGGCGTAGGCGTTGATGCCCGGCGAATCGACCGTGACGACCCTCGCCCGCGCGGTGCGCACGTCGTCGAGCGCGGTGTGGGTGCCCTTGAACACCGTGGGGAACAGCCGGATCAGCTTGGTCCGCGACGCGGTCGCCACCATCGTGACGTCGAGCAGTCCGTCGGAGTGGTCGGCGCCGGGACAGATCAGCATGCCGCCGCCGTAGCTCTTCGTGTTCCCGAACGCCGCCAGCGTGAGGTCGGTGACCACCTCCTCGCCTCCGTCGAACGTCAGCCGGAACGGCAACAGCCTCAACTTCGACAACTCGGCGACCATCGCGACGTTGTAGCGCATCCTGCCGTGCGGCCAGCGCATCCGGTTCGTCCGATCGGTGACCAGCGAGTCGAAGCCCGCGGCCATCACGGTGCCGAACCAGCGGTCGGTGCCGTCGGCGCCACGGATCCGGCCGAGGTCGGCCGTCTCGATCCGCCCGTCCACGACGACGTCCGCGGCGGCCTCGGGATCGCCCGTCGGGATGCCGAATTCGCGGGCGTGGTCGTTGCCGGTGCCGGCCGGGACGATGCCGAGCGGGATGTCGGTCTGCGCGAGCACCTGGAGCGCGAGCGCGACGATGCCGTCCCCGCCGACGACCACCAGCCCGTCCATGCCGCGTTCCAGGGCACCCTCGACGAGACGCCTGGCGTGCTCGGCGTCGGACCCCGCGATCGCGACGACGTCGACCCCGCGGCGGTGCAGCTGCGCGATCGCGCGCTCGGCCGCGTGCGACGCGCTGCCGTGTCCGGACGCCGGGTTGGTCAGGATGGTGACCCGGTTCACGGAATCAGCTTGCCCGGGTTGAGGATTCCGGTCGGATCGAGCACCGCCTTCACGGCACGCAGCACCTCGACGCCGAGATCGCCGACCTCGTCGCGCATCCACGGCCGGTGATCGGCGCCCACCGCGTGGTGATGGGTGATGGTGCCACCGGTGCGGAGCATCGCATCGGACGCGGCGGTCTTGGCCGTGCGCCACTGCTCGATGGGGTTACCGCGCTGCCCGGCGACGACGGTGAAGTACAGCGAGGCGCCGGTGGGGTAGACGTGCGAGATGTGGCACAGCACCAGGGCCGGGGTGCCGGTCGCGGTCAGCGACGTGGTCAGCGCCTCGGTCACCGCGGCCTTCAGGATGGGCACGTTGGACCAGTTCGTCGCCGTCTCCAGCGTCTCGCACAATGCGCCCGCAGCCAGCAGCGAGTCCCGCAGGTAGGGCGCCCCGAAACGGCCGTGCTCCCAGGCCTTCGCGGGCGCCTCGCCGAGCGACGTGCCGCCGTGGGCCGCGAGGACCGCCCGCGTCTCGGCGTGCCGGCCGTCGGCATGCGCGGCGGTGCCCTCGAACGTGGTGATCGCCAGGCATCCGCCCGTGACGCGGGATTCGCCGATCGATTCCGTGGTGGCCAGGTTGACGCCCGTCTCGGCCTCGTCGGAGAGCCTGATGACGGTGGGCCCGGTGCCGTTCTGGACCACGGCGCGCAGGGCGGCCGCGCCCGTCGCGAAGTCCGGGAACGACCACGCCTCGTAGCGGGTCACCGCGGGCACGGGATGCACGCGGACCCGGACCCTGGTGATGATGCCGAACGCGCCCTCGGAACCGAGGACGAGCTGCCGGAGGTCCGGGCCCGCCGCCGACGCGGGGGCCCGCCCAACGTCGAGCACGCCGGCAGGCGTCACCATGCGGAGGCCGCGGACCATGTCGTCGAAGCGGCCGTACCCGGCGGAGTCCTGACCGGACGACCGCGTGGCCGCGAACCCGCCGATGGTGGCGAACTGGAAGCTCTGCGGAAAGTGTCCGAGCGAGAAGCCCTGCGCCGCAAGTAGTCTCTCGGCGTCGGGGCCGGTGACACCAGCACCGAGCTCGGCTTCCCCGGAGACCTCGTCGAGGCCGTGCAGCTGGTCGAGGCGCCGCAGGTCCAGCGACACGACGGCGGTGAAGTCGCCGCGGAGCGGGTCGAGACCGCCGACGACGCTGGTGCCACCGCCGAACGGCACGACGGCGATGCTGCGCCGCGAGCAGTGCGCCAGGATTGCCGCGATCTGGTCCTCGTCGGCGGGCAGCAGCACGGCATCCGGAGCGTCCTGGACGCCGGATTGCTTGCGGCGCAACAGGTCTAGCGTGGACTTCCCGCCCGCACGCAGGAGCCTGCCGTAATCGTCGGACACGCAGTGCGACTCGCCCACGATGGCGGCCAGGGCCTCGCGGTCGACGTGTGACAGGGCCGACGGTCGGAGTCGGACGTCTGCGGGATTCGGGTCGGGTGCCTGCGTTGCCTCGACGCCGAGCGCCTGGACGAGCAGGCTCCGAATGCCCTCGGAGAGCGGCGTGGCCGCCGCGGGGTCTCCCCAGGCATCCCACTTCATCGGGGGCAGTATCTGGTCGTCCGATCGCATCATGCGTTACAGTATTACAGATCATGTCAATCAGTAACGATGTTGAGGCGAAATCGGTGGCGGACCGCATCCTCGATGCCGCTGCCCACTGCGTGCTCGCCTTCGGCGTCGATCGCGTGACGCTCGCAGAGATCGCCCGACGCGCGGCGATCAGCAGGCCGACCATCTACCGGCGTTTTCCGGACACCAGGTCGATCCTCTCCGCACTGCTGACCAGGCGGATCACCCAC
>JAESGJ010000443.1_pt1 | contig 23210 bp, 16 predicted proteins | sample 9266241 | NCBI WGS metagenome assembly JAESGJ01 (sample SAMN14514841, study PRJNA621669) | algae metagenome | isolation source: Brasilonema octagenarum HA4186-MV1 and co-occurring heterotrophs from wet... | place: USA: Manoa Valley, Hawaii | collected 2009-07-20 | reverse complement strand
GGACTCGGTGCCAGACGGGGGTGCGTTCGACGGCCCGCTCGGCGTGGTGTCCGCCTTCGCGGCCGTCGACATCCTGCGCGACCGCGGCGTGGTGCCGACGATTCCCGTTGCGGTGGCGGCGTTCTCCGACGAGGAGGGTGCCCGCTTCGGTGTGGCGTGCGTTGGCTCGCAGCTGGTCACCGGTGCACTGAGCGCCGAGCGGGCCCGCGGGCTGCGCGACGTCGACGGCGTCACGCTGGCCGAGGCGCTGACGCGTGCGGGCCGCGACCCCGGGCACCTCGGCGTCGACGACGCCGTGCTGGCCCGGATCGGCGTCTACGTCGAACTGCACGTCGAGCAGGGCCGCGCCCTGGATCTGGTGGACCGCCCGATCGCGGTGGCGTCGGCGATCTGGCCGCACGGCCGCTGGGAGTTCGTCTTCGGCGGGGCGGCCAACCACGCGGGGACCACCCGGCTGGTGGACCGCCGCGATCCGATGCTGGCCTTCGCGTCCTCGGTGCACGCCGCACGCGCGGCCGCCGCCCGACACGAGGCGGTCGCCACCTTCGGGAAGGTTCTGGTCTCGCCCAACGGCGCCAACGCGATACCGTCGCGGGTCCGCGCCTGGCTCGACGCGCGGGCTGCCGACGAGGCGACGCTGACCGCGTTGGTGGAGCAGATCAGCTCGGAGGCGGGCGGCTTCGCGGCCGGGGACGGCATCGACCTGTCCGTGACCGCCGAATCCATCACCCCCATCGTCGAGTTCCCGCAAGCGCCCCGCGCGCGGCTGCAACGCGCGCTGGCCCGCCTCGGCGACGTGCCCGTGCTGCCCACTCAGGCGGGCCACGACGCGGGCATTCTGTCGACGAAGGTGCCGACGGCAATGCTGTTCGTGCGCAACCCCACCGGCGTCTCGCACTCACCGGAGGAGCACGCCGAGGCCGACGACTGCCGGCTCGGCGCAGAGGCTCTCGCCGACGTGATGGCGGAGTGGGTGACGTGAGCATCTGGTGGTGTGAACACGCCTGGCTGGGCGGGGACACCGTTGCGGAACGGGTGTTGATCTCCGTGACCGACGGCCGGATCACCGCCGTCGACGTCGAGACCGACGCGCCCGGCTCGGCCACCCGGCTCCCCGGGCTGGTGGTGCCGGGCCTGGCGAACGCGCACTCCCACGCCTTCCACCGCGCGCTGCGGTCGCGAACCCAGCGTGACCGTGGCTCCTTCTGGACGTGGCGCGACCTGATGTACCGCGCTGCGGGCCGTCTAGATCCGGACGGCTACCGTCGACTGGCCACCGCGGTGTACGCCGAAATGGCTTGTGCGGGAATCACCTCCGTCGGAGAGTTCCACTACCTGCACCACGACGCCGGCGGCAGGGCGTATGCCGATCCCAACGAGATGGGGCTGGCGCTGATCGCGGCCGCTGCCGCGGCCGGTGTCCGACTGACCCTGCTCGACACGTGCTACCTCAGTTCCGGGGTCGACGGTGCGCCGTTGGCCGACGGCCCGCAGCAGCGCTTCGGCGACGGCAGCGGCGACGGCTGGGCGCAGCGCGTCGAGGCACTACACGGTCAGGCGACGAACGATCGCGTGATCGTCGGTGCGGCAATCCATTCGGTGCGCGGGGTGCCGCTGCAACACATGCCTGCCGTGGTGGAATGGGCCGCGGCCAGAAACGCGCCGCTGCACGTGCATTCCTCCGAGCAGACGGCGGAGATCGAGCAGTGTCTGGCCGTGCACGGCGCCACCCCGACGGCGCTGCTCCGCGACGCGGGAGTCCTCGGTCCGCGCACCACCGCCGTGCACGCCACCCACCTGACCGCCGAGGACCTCGCCGACCTCGATCGCACCGCCACGGGGGTGTGCTTCTGTCCGACCACCGAGCGCGACCTCGGCGACGGCATCGGTCCCGCGGCCGAATTACTCAGTGGCCGTGGCTTGTTCAGCCTGGGGTCCGACTCGCACGCGGTGATCGACTTGTTCGAGGAGGCGCGGGCCACCGAACTCGACGAACGCCTGGCCCGCCGCGAACGGGGCATCATCGCGGCGGACCGCCTGCTCGCCGCGGCCACCATCGACGGCCAGCAGGCCCTCGGCTGGACAGATGCCGGGACGCTGAGCGTCGGAGCGCGTGCCGACCTGGTGGCCGTCGACCCGGAATCGGTGCGCACCGCCGGCGGTGGGGCGACCGTCGAGAACGTGGTGTTCGCAGCGTCGGCGGCCGACGTCACCGACGTCGTCGTCGACGGTCGCACCGTCGTCGCCGACCGCAGGCACCTCGGTGTCACCGACGTCGCCACTGAACTGGCGGAGACGATCTCGGAACTGATGGGGGAGTACGCCCGGTGAGCACCATCTACGGCGGCATCGGCGAGCTCGTCACCAACGACCGGACCCAGGGTGACGGCAGCGCCCTCGGCATCGTCTGCGACGCCGCACTGGTCGTCGAGGGGGACCGCGTCGCGTGGGTGGGCGAGGCAAGCCGGGCTCCCGACGCGGACACGTACGTCGACCTCGGTGGTGTGGCCGTCATCCCCGGCTTCGTGGACAGCCACGCCCATCTGGTGTTCGCGGGGGAACGGTCGGCGGAGTTCGCCGCCAGGATGAGCGGCCAGTCCTACGCCGCGGGCGGCATCGCCACCACCGTCGCGGCCACCAGGGCGGCCGACGACCAGACCCTGCGCGACGGCATCGGCAGGCTGGCGGACGAGCTGCGCCGCGGTGGCGTCACGACGTTCGAGACCAAGAGCGGCTACGGCCTGACCGTGGCCGACGAGTCCCGCGCGCTGCGGCTCGCCGGCGGATTCACCAGCGAGACGACGTTTCTCGGCGCGCACGTGGTCCCGGCCGAGTACCGCGAGGACAGGGACGGTTACGTCGAGTTGGTCGCCGGCCCGATGACGGCGGCCTGCGCGCCGCTCGCGAAGTGGGTCGACGTGTTCTGCGACCGGGGTGCCTTCGACGTCGACGAGGCGCGGACGATCCTGACGGCGGGAGTGGCGGCGGGCCTGGTGCCTCGGCTGCACGCCGGTCAGCTGGAGCAGGGTGCGGGCATCCAACTCGCGGTCGAACTGCAGGCAGCTTCCGTCGACCACTGCACGTACGCCTCCGACGCGGACGTCGAGGCGCTCGCCGCGGCCTCGGGCACGACGGTGGCGACGCTGCTTCCCGGTGCCGAATTCTCCACGCGCGCAAGGTGGCCGGACGCCAGGCGGTTCCTCGACGCGGGCGTCACGGTCGCGCTCGCGACGGACTGCAACCCGGGGTCGTCGTTCACCACCAGCATGGCGTTCTGCATCGCGGTTGCGGTGCGCGACATGTACTTCACGCCCGCGCAGGCCCTCTGGTCGGCCACGGCGGGCGGCGCGGCCGCATTGCGCCGCGACGACGTCGGCGTTCTCGCGGTCGGTCGGCGCGCCGACTTCGTCGTGCTGCATGCGCCGTCCTACCTCCATCTCGCCTACCGGCCCGGCGTGCCATTGATCAGTGGCGTGATCTCGGGTGGACGGATGCTGACATGAGTGCCTCCTCGCCGAAATAGCATTCCCTGTCGCGACGCCAGACGTTTCGCGACAGGGAATGCTATTCCGGCGGAGAGTTTGGTTGCCCAGCGGGCAATCTTGCCCGGCGGGCAATATCGCGCGTACGGTGGTCGGCATGGCAGTGGACGGATCGCTCGGACTTCGCGAGCGCAAGAAGGCCGACACCCGCAGGGCGCTCAGCGATGCCGCCCTCGAACTGGCCCTCGAGCACGGCATCGAACAGGTGACCCGAGAGGCGATCGCCAACCGGGCGGGCGTCTCGCTACGCACCTTCAACAACTACTTCACCGGCAAGTACGAGGCGGTGGCCTACCGTCAGAACGAACGCCTGCGGCGCAGCCTCGACGTGATGCGCGGCCGGCCGGCGGACGAACCGCTGTTGACGTCGCTCACCGAGGCGATGCTCGAGCCGCTGGAGACCGACCTTGGTGCCGGAGCCGGTACACCGTCCCGATCCGAGCTGGCCGAGATCCGGAAGCTGTTGATGAGTCCGGAGATTCGCAACGCGTACTCCAAGGACTTCTTCGACGAGTGGGTTCGGGTGATCGCCGAGCGCAGCGGCACCGACCCGACTCGCGACGTGTACCCCCGCCTGGTGGCCGCCGTCATGCGGGCGGTCGGCGACGTGGCGATGGAGGCCTATGCCACGGCAGACCCGCCGGTCCCCATCACCACCCTGTACCGCGAGAGCCTCGCCGCCGTCGCGGCAGGACTCCCCGAACCCCACCGCCAGGAGGAGCACCATGTCTGACCACGACGTCGTCATCGCCGGAGGCGGTCCGAACGGCCTGATGCTGGCGGGTGAACTCGCGCTCGCCGGAGTGCGGCCCGTCGTCGTCGACGGCCTGCCCGGACCCACCGAGGAGCCGAAGGCCAACGGCCTTGCCGGACAGGTGGTTCGGATGATCGACATGCGCGGGCTCTACCAGACTCTCGGCGGGCCCGACGGTCCGCCCGAGCCGCGGCCCGAGTGGGTGTTCGCAGGCATGCCGATCCACCTGCTCGGCGTCCAGGACAATCCGATGCACGCCTTGATGATCCAGCAGCCACGGCTGGTCCGGCTGCTGGAGAAGCGCGCCCGCGATCTCGGTGTCGACGTCAGGTGGGGTCATGCGCTCACGGGTCTCGAGCAGGTCGCCGGTGGCGTGACCGTCACCGTCGAGGGGCCGGACGGGCCATACGCCATGGAGACCACCTACCTGGTCGGTGCCGACGGAGGTCGCAGCCTGGTCCGCAAGAGCACGGGCATCGACTTCCCCGGCAGTACCTCGGACACGGTGTCCCGGCTCGCCGACGTGCACGTGCCCGACGAGCTGCGCGGCGAGGACGGCCGCTACGTGATCCCCGGCTACGGACCGCTGGAGTACCGGCACCACAGGCTGGCCCGCGGCGGGTACGTGTTCTTCCAAATCCCCACGGGCCGAGCCATGTTCGCGACGGTCGAACCGGGACGCCTCGGCCCCGACGCACCACCCATGAGCCTCGACGACCTCCGTGACAGTGCCCGGCGGATCTTCGGGGTCGACGTGCCGCTCGAACCGCCACGGGGGCCTGGGCCGCACGCGATGCGCAGGATGGACGGCACGAACACCCGACTGGCCGAGACCTACCGGTCCGGTCACGTGTTCCTGCTCGGCGACGCGGCGCACGTCCACTCACCAATGGGCGGCCCCGGCTTGAACCTCGGGCTGCAGGACACGGTCAACCTCGGCTGGAAGCTTGCGGCACGGCTCAACGGCTGGGCACCCGACGGGCTGCTCGACACGTACGAGTCGGAGCGCCGCCCGGTGGGGGAGCGCGTCATGATGCAGTCGCTGTCCCAGCAGGCGCTCATGCTGCCGGGACCCGAAGTCGACGCGCTGCGAACACTCTTCGGCGAACTGTTACACACCCCGCAGGTACGCGACCACATGGCGAACCTGCTGGCGGGCTCGGACGTGCGCTACGACGTCGGCGACACGCACCCGCTGTCGGGCCGCCTGGTGCCGGAGCTCTCGCTCGACGACGGTCGTCGGGTCGCGGAGCTGCTGCACGCGGCGCGACCCGTGCTGATCGACGCAGCAGTAGGCGCGTTGGCCGCGACGGCCGCGGGCTGGGCCCGGCGGGTCGACCTGGTGACGGCAGGCATCGTCGACTCCCCGCTGGCAGGTCTGCTGGTGCGGCCGGACGGCTATGTGGCGTGGGCGAGCGATTCAGAAACGGGCCCGGGACTGACTGCCGCACTTGAGCGTTGGTTCGGCGCTCCCGCCTAGTTTCTCGCCGAGTGCCCGCTTCGTGTACGCAAACGTCGAGTGACCCCGTCAACAACCGGGCAGTCGGCGCCCGGGGTAGCCACGGGTGCGCAGAGCTTTCCGCACCCGCTGAACCACCAGCGGCCGTTGGTTCCTCAACTGCCTCGCGCTGACCCGCACGATCAGCCAGCCCTTCTCCGCGAGGAATTCCAGTCGATCGATGTCGTCCGCGCGGCCAGTATCGGTCCAGTGTTGCTCGCCGTCGTACTCGACTCCGACCAGGCACTCAGGCCATCCCATGTCGATCCGCCGCACCACCCGGCCGCGGTCGTTTCGCACCGGAATCTGCGTGACTGGCCGCGGAACGCCCGACTGCACCAGCAACAGTCGCAGCCGAGTCTCCTGCGGCGACTCGGCGCCGGCATCGACCAAGGCCATCGCGGCGCGCATTCGGCGGATGCCACGCAGGCCGGTGTGACGCTGAGCGAGGTCCGCTACTGATTCCGACGTGGTGGCGGTCGCGTTGAGGAGGGCATCCACGCGAATCACCGCGGTCTCGAACGGAAGTCGCCTGCCGAGATCGACGGCAGTTCGCGCCGCGGTAGTGCAGGTGACTCCATCGACGCGGCACACCTCGTCGGTGGCGAGCTCCCAGCTGACCACCGTGATGCCCTCGGGAGATGGCCGGTGCGAGTGGAGGATCTCGACCGGTGCGTCGTCCGGAATCCACCGACTGCCGAGCATCGCCGCCGCGGAATGCCCGACCAGCGTCGCGGAGCGGCCGGACCAGAGCCACGCCGCGCGGGCGCGGTCGACCGCCGACAGCGTCAAACCCTTACGCGCGTACACGTTACGGTGCACCTTCTCGTAGCGGCGGTTCAGGTCGCGACGAGTCAGGCTGCCACTGGCCAGCGCCTCGGTGGCGACGACGAGTGGCTCCGGCACTCATTCATCGTGCGGGATGGCCGACGGGCCGCCTCGCACCAATTTTCCATCGCAGACTGCCCGGTTCGTGTACGCAAACGTCGAGTACCCCCGTCAACAACCGGGCAGTCGGCGCGCGCCTACGCCAGCGTCGCCCGCATGCCCACCGTGACGTAGGGCAATGCCAAGCCCGTCGAATTGGCCAGCGCCGGATGCGTGGCGAGCAGCTCGCGCACCTGGTCGAGCGTCTTGGACCGGACTGCCGCAGGCGAGGTGATGCAGTAGCTCCGCGACGCGACCAGATCGATGAGCGCCTGCGGCGTAAGGTAACTCGTCCACTCGAATTGCCGGCGTTCCATGCCGGTGAACGGCGGGGGCAGGCTGACGTCGCGCCTGCTCTCGGGGTCGTCCTCGTGTCCGATGATGCGGCCCAGGTCCTTGACCCAGCCGAGCCGCTCGTCGCGCACGTTCCACACCAGGCCGATGCGACCGCCGGGCCGCAGCACCCTGGCGATCTCGCGGACCGCGCGCTCGGGATCGAACCAGTGCCAGGCCTGCGCCACCAGCACGCAGTCGGCGCTGTCGTCGGGCAGCGGGATCTCCTCGGCGGTGCCGAGCAGGGCTGGCGTGTCGGGCAGCGAGGCCCTGAGCACCTCGAGCATGTCGGGAATCGGGTCGACCGCCACGACGTCCAACCCGCGCTCGACCAGTCGTACGGTCAGCTTTCCGGTGCCCGCACCGAGGTCGAGCACGTCGCGTGCGTCAGGAGGCAGCAGCCAGTCGATGGCCTCCGGTGGGTACGACGGGCGACCACGCTCGTAGGCGGCGGCCTCCTCACCGAACGACAGTGAGCGCTGCCTGGCGTCTTCGGTGGTCACCGTGCCGCGAGTTCCAGTGTCTGCCGGATCAATTCGTAGACGGCCTCCGTCTCGACGAGGAACCCGTCGTGACCGAACTCCGAGTCGACGACGTTCAGCCCGGTGCACGTGGGCAACAGCTCGGCCAGTTCCTGCTGCAGTCGCAGCGGATAGAGCCGGTCGGAGGTGATGCCGCCGACGATTACCGGCACCGTGACCCCGCGCAGCGCCGCAGCGACCCCGCCCCGGCCGCGGCCGACGTCATGGGTGCTCAGTGCGTCGGTCAGCGTGACGTAGGTGCCCGCGTCGAACCGCCTGGCCAGCTTGCCGCCCTGGTGCTCGAGGTAGCTCTGCACGGCATAGCGTCCGCCATTGGTCGGATCCTCCGCGCCCTGCGCGTCGTTGCCGAACCGTTCGTCGAGCTCGGCCTCCCCGCGGTACGTCAGATGGGCGAACCGCCTGGCGATCTCGATGCCCGCATCGGGCGAGCGGCCGGTCCCGTAGTAGTCGCCGCCCTGCCAGTTCGGATCGGCCTTGATGGCGGCGACCTGCGTGCTCTGGGTGCCGATCTGATCGGCGGTGGCCCTGGCTCCCACCGCGAGAATCAGTGCGGCGCGCACGGTTTCGGGATGTCCCACGACCCACTCCAGCGCGCGAGCCCCACCCATCGAGCCGCCGACGACCGCGGCGACCTCGGTGATGCCGAGCGCCGCCAGTGCGGCCAGGTCGGCATTCACCTGATCGCGCACCGTGATCGTCGGGAATCGGGATCCCCACGGCTTGCCGTCCGGCGCAAGGGAACTGGGGCCCGTGGAGCCACGGCAACCGCCGAGTACGTTGGTGGCGATGGCGCACCACCGGTCGGTGTCGATGGGGGCTCCCGGGCCCGCGACTCCGTCCCACCACCCGGGCGTCGGCTGGTCTGGGCCCGTCGGGCCGGTGATGTGCGAGTCGCCCGTGAGCGCGTGCAGCACGACGACGGCATTGTCCCGCTCGGGCGTCAGTTCACCCCACCGCTGGAACGCGATGTGCACGTCGTCGAGTACCACTCCGGACTCGAGCGTCAACGAGCCGATGCCCACGACCCCGACTACGCCCTCGGCGGGCAGGGTCTCCAGAGGGATGTCAGGAACTTCGATGATCGTCACTTTCTGCTACTCACACCGAGGCCGCGGTCTGTGGTGCGTCCGAGAACGCCTTGGCTGCAACGAAACCCTGCTCCAGATCGGCCAGGATGTCGTCGATTCCCTCGATGCCGACGGCGAGCCGCACCAGGCCGGGCGTGACGCCGGTCGCGAGCTGTTCTTCGGGGGACAGCTGTGCGTGCGTGGTGGAGGCGGGGTGGATCACCAGCGATCGTACGTCGCCGATGTTGGCGACGTGGCTGTGCAGCGTCAGCGCGTTGACGAACGCCTTGCCCGCTTCGATGCCACCGGCCAGCTCGAACGCGAGGACTGCACCGGTTCCCTTGGGTGCCAGCTTCTTTCCGAGCTCGTACCACGGTGAGGTGGGTAGGCCCGCGTAGTTGACCGACGTGACACCGTCGTGGCCGCTGAGGAATTCGGCCACCCGCTGGGCGTTCGCGACGTGCCTCTCGACGCGCAGACTCAGCGTCTCGAGCCCCTGGGCGACCAGGAAGGCGTTGAACGGCGCACCCGCCGAGCCGAGATCGCGCAACAGCTGTACGCGCGCCTTGAGCGCGTAGGCGGGCGGACCGAGTTCGGCGAACACCACACCGTGATAGCTGGGGTCGGGGGTGGTGAAGCCGGGGAACCTTCCGTTGGTCCAGTCGAAGTTGCCGCTGTCGACGATGACGCCCGCGATCGCCGTGCCGTGACCGCCGAGGTACTTGGTGGCCGAGTGCACGACGATGTCGGCGCCGTGGGCGATCGGCTGGATGAGGTACGGCGTGGCGATGGTGTTGTCGACGATCAGCGGCACGCCGTTCTCGTGGGCCACCGCGGCGACTCCGGGGATGTCGAGGACGTCGATCTGCGGGTTGGAGATGGTCTCGCCGAAGAACGCCTTGGTGTTGGGCCGCACGGCTGCCCGCCAGGAATCGAGGTCGTCGGGATCCTCGACGAAGCTGACGTCGATGCCGAGCTTGGGCAGGGAGTAGTGGAACAGGTTGTACGTTCCGCCGTAGAGGCGCGGGCTCGACACGATGTGGTCACCGGCGGACGCCAGGTTGAGGATCGCGAACGTCTCCGCGGCCTGCCCCGACGAGAGGAACAGTGCGGCCACGCCACCCTCGAGGGCGGCGATGCGCTGCTCGACGACGTCCTGGGTGGGGTTCATGATGCGGGTGTAGATGTTGCCCGGCTCGGCGAGCCCAAACAGCGCGGCGGCGTGGTCGGTGTCTCGGAAGACGTACGACGTGGTCTGGTAGATCGGCAGTGCGCGCGCGCCGGTCGCGGCGTCGGGGGTCTGGCCGGCGTGCACCTGCTTGGTCTCGAACGCCCACGAGGCGCTCGGATCGATGTCAGTCGTCATGACGGATTCTCCTGGAAATGGGATGGGGGTGCCGCAGAGGGCACGGTTTCAGGCGTGGGGATGGTTCAGGTGCAACTGCACATCGTGGGCCTCCGCATCAGGTTTCCCTGTCTACTCTGGGGGCCCACGTGGCGGGCCCGCGCTTGCCGTGTAGCCGCAGGCGGCTACTCAACCTGGTCATCACCCAGGGCACCCCACCGCGGTTGGAGGGTTGCCGGCCAGCAAGCCGGGGCTTGACGCTGGCACTCATGACCGAAACGAAGCGTATCTCGTGGCGCTGCGTCGATGCCAGTGGGTTCACGCGCGGCGGATGCCGGGCGTGCGATGGAACCCACGCCGCCAGCTGGATGAGTGCTGCGCGTAGGTTCGTATTCGACGCGATAATTGCCCTTGAACAGTGACCGACCGTGACGCCGGGAGATTGATAAGTGACTGAACAGCCGACCATCATCTACACGCTGACTGATGAGGCGCCGCTGCTGGCGACGTACGCCTTCCTCCCCGTGATCCGCGCCTTCGCCGACGCCGCCGGCATCGACGTCAAGACCAGCGACATCTCGGTCGCCGCGCGGATTCTGGCGGAGTTCTCCGACTACCTCACCGAAGACCAGCAGGTCCCCGACAACCTCGCGACGCTGGGTGAGCTGACGCAGCTGCCGGAGACCAACATCATCAAACTGCCGAACATCAGCGCCTCGGTGCCGCAGCTGCTGGCCGCGATCAAGGAGCTCAGGGCCAAGGGCTACGACCTTCCCGACTACCCCGGTGACCCGAAGAACGACGAAGAGAAGAAGATCAAGGAGCGGTACGGCAAGTGTCTCGGTAGCGCGGTGAATCCCGTTCTGCGCGAGGGTAACTCGGATCGCCGAGCGCCAAAGGCCGTCAAGGAGTACGCCAAGAAGCATCCGCACAGCATGGGTAAGTGGTCCCAGGCGTCACGGACCCACGTCGCGACCATGACCCACGGTGACTTCTACCACGGCGAGAAGTCGCTCACGCTGGACAAGGCGCACAACGTGCGGATGGAGCTGATCACCAAGGGCGGCGAGACCATCGTGCTCAAGCCCGAGGTGAAGCTGGATGCGGGTGACGTCATCGACAGCATGTTCATGAGCAAGAAGGCGCTCTGCGAGTTCTACGAGGAGCAGATGCAGGACGCCTACGAGACCGGCGTGATGTTCTCGCTGCACGTCAAGGCCACGATGATGAAGGTCAGCCACCCGATCGTCTTCGGACACGCGGTGAAGATCTTCTACAAGGACGCCTTCGCCAAGCACCAGAAGCTGTTCGACGAGCTGGGCGTCAACGTCAACAACGGTCTGTCCGATCTGTACGACAAGATCGAGTCACTGCCCGCGTCGCAGCACGAAGAGATCATCCGCGACCTGCACGCCTGCCACGAACACCGTCCCGAGTTGGCGATGGTCGACTCGGCCAAGGGCATCTCGAACTTCCACTCGCCCAGCGACGTGATCGTGGACGCGTCGATGCCCGCGATGATCAGAGCCGGCGGCAAGATGTACGGCGCCGACGGGAAGCTGAAGGACACCAAGGCCGTCAACCCGGAGTCGACGTTCTCGCGCATTTACCAGGAGATCATCAACTTCTGCAAGACCCATGGCCAGTTCGATCCGACCACCATGGGCACCGTCCCCAACGTCGGTCTGATGGCGCAGAAGGCCGAGGAGTACGGCAGCCACGACAAGACGTTCGAGATCTCGGAGGACGGCGTCGCCAACATCGTCGACAACGACACCGACGAGGTGCTGCTGACGCAGAACGTCGAAGAGGGCGACATCTGGCGCATGCCGATCGTGAAGGACGCCCCGATCCGGGACTGGGTGAAGCTGGCCGTCACCAGGGCCCGCAACTCGGGCATGCCGGTGGTCTTCTGGCTGGACGTCTGGCGGCCGCACGAGAACGAGCTGCGGAAGTTGGTCACCAAGTACCTCGAGGATCATGACACCGAAGGCCTCGACATCTCGATCCGTTCGCAGGAACGAGCCATGCGACACACCATCGAGCGCGCCATGCGCGGGCAGGACACCATTGCCGCGACCGGCAACATCCTGCGCGACTACCTGACCGACCTGTTCCCCATCCTGGAGCTCGGCACCAGCGCCAAGATGCTGTCGATCGTGCCGCTGATGGCCGGTGGCGGGCTGTACGAGACTGGTGCAGGCGGTTCGGCACCCAAGCACGTCAGCCAGCTGGTCGAGGAGAACCACCTGCGGTGGGATTCGCTGGGTGAGTTCCTCGCGCTCGGCGCCAGCCTGGAGGATCTCGGCAACAAGACGGGCGACGCGCGCGCCAAGCTGCTGGCGACCACGCTCGACGCCGCGACGGGAAAGCTGTTGGACAACAACAAGAACCCGTCACGCAAGACCGGCGAGCTGGACAACCGCGGCAGTCAGTTCTACCTCGCGATGTACTGGGCGCTGGAGCTTGCCGCGCAGACCGAGGACAAGGAACTCGCCGAGCACTTCGCGCCCCTTGCCAAGACTCTGGCCGAGAACGAGGACGCCATCGTGGCCGAACTCAACGCGGTGCAGGGCGATTCGGTCGACATCGGCGGCTACTACTACCCGAACCCCGAGAAGGTCTCCGAGGTGATGCGACCCAGCAAGACGTTCAACGAGGCATTGGAGAGCGTCAAGGGCTGACCGGCTCGTTGGGCGGCCTTGTAATGTGGCCAGCATGTCCAAGATCAAGGTCGACGGCACGGTCGTAGAGCTCGACGGCGACGAGATGACCCGCATCATCTGGAAGCTGATCAAGGACACGCTGATCCTGCCGCACCTCGACGTCGACCTGGACTACTACGACCTCGGCATCGAGCACCGCGATGCCACCGACGACCAGGTCACCGTCGACGCGGCCAACGCGATCAAGAAGCACCACGTCGGGGTCAAGTGCGCCACCATCACCCCCGACGAAGCGCGCGTCAAGGAGTTCGGCCTCAAGCAGATGTGGCTGTCGCCCAACGGAACCATTCGCAACATCCTGGGCGGCACCATCTTCCGCGCGCCGATCGTCATCCACAACGTGCCCCGACTGGTGCCCGGCTGGACCAAGCCGATCATCATCGGACGCCACGCCTTCGGCGACCAGTACCGCGCCTTCAACACCAAGGTCGACGGGCCCGGCACGTTCACGGTGACCTTCACCCCGGATGACGGCGGGGAACCGATCGTGCACGACGTGGTGAAGATCCCCGAGGACGGCGGGGTGATCATGGGTATGTACAACTTCAAGAAGTCGATCCAGGACTTCGCCAGGTCGTCGTTCAAATATGGTCTGCAACAGGGTTATCCGGTCTATCTGTCGACCAAGAACACCATCCTCAAGGGCTACGACGGCATGTTCAAGGATGAGTTTCAGCGCATCTTCGACGAGGAGTTCAAGGACGAGTTCGACGCCAGGGGCCTGACGTACGAGCACCGGCTGATCGACGACATGGTGGCCTCCTGCCTGAAGTGGGAGGGCGGCTACGTCTGGGCGTGCAAGAACTACGACGGTGACGTCCAATCCGACACCGTCGCACAGGGTTACGGCTCACTGGGCCTGATGACCTCGGTGCTGATGACTCCGGACGGCCAGACCGTCGAGGCCGAGGCCGCCCACGGTACGGTCACCAGGCACTACCGCCAGCATCAGGCGGGCAAGCCGACCTCGACGAATCCGATCGCGTCGATCTTCGCGTGGACGCGGGGTCTCGCGCACCGCGGCAAGCTCGACGACACGCCCGCGGTGATCGAGTTCGCGGAAACCCTGGAGGAGGTCGTGATCGGCACCGTCGAGGGCGGTCACATGACCAAGGACCTGGCGCTGCTCATCGGGCACGACCAACCGTGGGAGACCAGCGAGGAGTACCTCGGCACCATCGCCGACCACCTCAAGACGGCTCTGCGCTAACTCCGTCCCGCCGAACGTGCGGTGAGGGCGCGATTGTGCGCGAAATCGCGCCATGGACGCACGCTCGCGGGATCAGCCGGCAGGCGGGGCCTGGCGCTGCGGCGCGGTGTGCGCGTCGACGAAGTCGGCGATCAGTTCGGTGACCCGGCCCGGCGCCTCGAGCATCGGAATGTGGCCGAGTCCCTCGAGGCGGATCACCTCGGTGCTGTCCGGAAGGTGCTTCAGGAGGTATCTGTTGGCGCGAGGCGACGGGAAGACCCGGTCCTTCTCGCACAGCACGAGCTGCGTCGGTATCCCGATGTTGGGCAGTTCCAGCAGGCCCGGCAACCTGAGCGTCTTGACGAGCAACTGGAAGTAGGCCGTGCAGTGGGTCGCATCGTCGACGAGCGCCACCAGATCGGGGTGGCTCGGCCCGTCGGCGGGCCCACTCACGGGCAGCGTCGCGAGACGCCGGACGAAGGGGTAGTCCAGGATTCGCGGCCCGATCAGCCGCGCCGCCGCCAGCGCGGGGCCGCCCGCGAGGAACTTCAGCACCGTCTCGTACTTGGTGAGGGAGTGCTGCGACCACCCGCCCGCAGGCGCGATCGCGGTCAGGCTGCGTGCCCGGCCGCGGCGCTCCAGTTCGAACGCCACCCAGCCGCCGAGCGAGTTGCCGACGACGTGCGCCGTGTCCCAGCCCAACAGGTCCATCCGCCGCTCGACGTCGTCGACCAGGTCGATGGTGTGCATGAACCACGTGGTGGCGCGTCGGCCGCCGTGGTGTCCCACCATGGTGGGTGCGAAGACCTCGTAGCGGCCCGTGTCGGCGAGCTGGTCGGCGACCGTGCGCCACACCGCCTGAGAACACAGGAAGGGGTGCAGCATCAGGATCGGCTCGCCGGTGCCGAGGTGGATGGGCGCGCGTTCTGCCATGCGGCCGACCCTAAGGTGATACCGCCGGTACCGCAAGAATGGGCGCTAGGGTCTCCACCCGTGACCCGCGTGGCAGAAGCAATCCGATGATCGTCAGCACCATCAACGTCAACGGCATCCGCGCCGCGGTGAAGGAACGGTCGCCCGAGAACCAGGGCCTGCTGCCCTGGCTGAAGGAGACCCTCGCGGACGTGGTCTGTCTGCAGGAGACCCGTGCCGACGACGACCAACTCGCCGAGGCGCTGGCGCCCGCACTCGCCGACGGCTGGCACCTCGCGTCGGCCGACCCACACCTCAAGGGCCGCAACGGAGTCGCGGTGCTCAGCCGTCACCCGATCACCCGCACCCTGATCGGACCCGACGCCGACGAGTTCACCGCGCACGGCCGCTACCTCGAGGTCGACACCGCGGACCTGACCGTCGCCAGCGTGTACTTCCCGACCGGTGAGGCCGAGACCGACCGGCAGTTGGAGAAGGAACGCTTCATGGCTGCGGTCGCGGCGCGGATGGGCGTGCTGCGTGACACGGGCCGGGACGCGGTGGTCTGTGGCGACTGGAACATCGGGCACACGACCAACGACATCAAGGCCTGGAAGGCGAACCAGAAGAAGGCGGGCTTCCTACCGTCGGAGCGGCAGTGGCTCACCGATCTGCTGGCCACCGGCTGGGTGGACGTGGTGCGGGTGATGCATCCCGACGTCGCAGGCCCGTACAGCTGGTGGTCGTGGCGCGGCAAGGCCTTCGACAACGACGCGGGCTGGCGCATCGACTATCAGCTGGCGAACCGGCGGTTGGCGGACCGCGTGGTCGCCGCCCGCGTCGAGCGCGCCGAGGCCTATGCATTGCGCTGGTCCGACCACGCCCCGGTGACCGTCGAGTACGCCTGACGGCGGCGGTCAGGCGTACTCGACGCTCCACGACGAGATCGTCGAGGCCGGAGGCGACGACCGTGACGGCTTGTCAACTCCGCCCCCGATGGACGGCCCCTCACGATTCCCGCGTCACTGCGCGCGACTTGGTAGCGCTGCTCCCAGCCTTGACGAGAGCGAAACTACGGACACGTCAGTTTGATGACTAGGGTCTAAAGTCACTTTTCGTACGTTTGGTCCGAATTCGCCGCGCTGGTGCCTTTCGGCCCTAGCCGCGACCCGCGACGAGCATCAAGAGTGAACGTGCCGGGGCGTGTGCCGCGGTGCGCGGCCAAGGGGCACGTCTTTCGACGACGGCGCCGAATCTGACGACGAATCGAAATCCATTGGCATTGAGCGAATATCAGCAGGGCACCGCGTTCGCCGGCGTGATCGGGCTGACCGCGGCGGAGTCGACTCCGGCGTGGCCCGCCCCGACCCGTGCGAAGCCAGGTTCGCCCAACGTCGTGTTCGTCGTCATCGACGACATGGGGTTCGGCCACCTCGGCTGTTACGGGAGCCCGATCGCGACACCGAACATCGATGCTCTGGCTGCCGGTGGGCTGCTGTACGGCAACATGCACACCACTGCGCTGTGCTCGCCGTCGCGGTCCTGCATCATCAACGGCCGCAACCATCATTCGAACCATCTGGCCTGTCTGACCAACGGCTCCACCGGTTTTCCAGGCTCCGACGGCTACATCCCGTTCGAGAACGGATTCCTCTCGGAGATCCTCAGGGCTGCCGGTTACAACACCTACTGCGTCGGAAAATGGCACCTCGCACCCGAGGAGACGATGACCGCGGCGGGCCCCTACGATCGCTGGCCCCTGGGGCGCGGGTTCGAGCGGTACTACGGATTCCTGGGCGGCGACACCCATCAGTACTATCCGGAACTCGTCCGCGACAACTCGCAGACCGAGCCCGAAACCACGCCAGAGCAGGGCTACCACCTGACACCGGATCTGGTGGACAAGGCGAAGGCGATGATCGCCGACGCCAAACAGGTCGCCCCGGACAAGCCGTTCTTCCTGTACTTCGCTCCCGGCGCGATGCATTCGCCGCACCACGTACCCAGCCAGTGGGCCGACCGCTATGCGGGCGCCTTCGACGGTGGCTGGGACGCCTACCGCGCGACGGTCTTCGAGCGGCAGAAGGCACTCGGCCTCATCCCGGCCGACACGGTGCTGTCACGCCACGATCCCGATGTGCAGCAGTGGGATTCACTACCGGCGGACGAACGTCGCCTCTACTCCAGGATGATGGAGGTCTTCGCAGGCTTCCTCGAACACACCGACCACTACCTTGGCGAACTGTTCGACTTCCTCAAGGAGCTCGGCGAATACGACGACACCCTGATCATGCTGGTGTCCGACAACGGCTCGAGCGCCGAGGGCGGCCCGACGGGCTCGGTCAATGAGTGCCGGTTCTTCAACAACGTGCCCGACACCGTGGAGGACGGGCTGGCTCACCTCGACGCCATCGGTGGCCCAACGGTGTTCAACCACTTCCCGTGGGGCTGGACGCACGCTGGCAACACGCCCTTTCGGCGCTGGAAGCGGGAAACCTATCGGGGCGGCGTCACCGACCCGTTCATCGTGTCCTGGCCGCGAGGCATTGCGGCCCGCGGCGAGGCCAGAATGCAGTACGCGCACCTCATCGACATGGTGCCCACCGTCCTCGACGTCCTGGGCCTCGAGCCGCCTGCCACCATCGCGGGCGTCGCGCAATCCCCGATCGAAGGCGTCAGCTTCCGCCACACCTTCGGCGACGCCGCGGCTCCGACCCGCCATACCACCCAGTACTTCGAGATGCTTGGTCACCGCTCGCTGTACCACGATGGGTGGCGGGCCGTATGCCCTTGGCCGGGAACGTCGTTCGCCGAAACCGACCGACACTTCGGGGACGTCATCACCGAACGGCTGCTGACCGAGCTCGACGCGACGGGATGGGAGCTTTACCACGTCGAGTCGGACTATTCCGAGATGACGAACCTCGCCGAGCGCGAGCCCGCGCGCCTGCGGGCGATGATCGCGATGTGGTACGCCGAAGCCGGGCGCTACCACGTGCTGCCCATCGACAGTCGGGCTACCGCCCGCATCGCCGACGAACGTCCGCAGATCGCGCCGAGCCGCGACCGCTACGTTCTCTACCCTGACACGCAGTCGATTCCGGCGGCGGCAGCACCGAAGATCCTCAACCGGCCCTACTCGATCAATGCCGAGGTGGACGCTCCCCGCGGCGCCGAGGGCGTACTGCTCAGCATGGGTGGCAACGACGGCGGCATCAGCTTCTACGTGCAGGGCGGACTGCTGCGCTTCGCCCACAACTACGTCGCCAAGGAGATCTACGGAGTTACCTCGGACACGCCGGTGCCCGCGGGCAGGCACTTCCTCGGCATGGAATTCGAACCGACCGGAGCGCCCGACATCCGAAACGGCAGGGGGACCCCCGGTCGGGTGCGGCTGTTCGTCGACGGTGTCGAGGTCGGTCAGGGGGAGCTGCCCGTCACCACCCCGCTACGACTGGCCCAGGGCGGTGCCATGCTCGTCGGCGCCGACTCCGGTTCGACCGTGACGCCGGACTACCCGTCACCCTTTCGCTTCACTCATCGGATCCACCGGGTGATCGTCGACGTCAGCGGCGAGCACGTCGAGGACTACCAAGCCCAGATGAAGATCGCGCTGGCGAAGCAGTAGGGCGGGTCGTGGATCTGAAACAGCTCGTCGTCATCGCGTTCCAGGTGAGCCTGTTCGTGATCGTCTTCGGGTACGGGCTCAGAGCCGAATTCACCGATCTGCGTTACCTCTTCAGCCGACCCGCACTACTGGTGCGCTCGCTGATCGCCGTTCTGGTGGCGATGCCCGCGGTGGCCGTGGCACTCGCCGGGTGGTTCGACTTCACCCCCACGGTCGAGATCGCCCTGGTGGCACTTGCCATCTCGCCGCTGCCGCCATTGCTGCCGAATCGCGAAGCCAAGGCCGGCGGGGGTCAGCGCTACGGCCTCGGGCTGATGATGGTTCTCGCGCTGCTCTCCATTGTGGTGATCCCGTTGGCCGTACGCCTGATCGGAGCGATGTTCGGTCGTGCCTACGTCACCTCGCCCGTGACCATCGCCGTCCTGGTGTCGACGTCGATCCTGGTGCCCCTGGTCCTCGGCATGGCCACCCGGGCCCTGGTACCTCGATTCGCCCTGGCGGTCACCGTTCCCGTGCAGCGGGCAGGGGCGATCGTCGTGCCCGTCGGTGCGGTCGTCCTCTTCGCGACCGCCGCACCCGAGGTGTGGCGGCTCGTGGGCAACGGCACGCTGCTCGCCATCTCCGGGTTCGTCGTGACGGGATTCGCCCTCGGGCATCTGCTGGGCGGCCCTGACCCCGCACACTCGGCGGTGCTGGCGTTCTCGGCAGCCTGTCGCCACCCCGGCACCGCGCTGGCGGTTGCGGCGGCCAATTACCCGGACCACGACCTGAGGGCGGCGATCCTGATCTACCTGACCGTGAACGTCGCGGTCGGACTGCTCTATGCGTACTGGAGCCGGAATCGGCTGCGGCGCTTGGACCAACCCCGATTGGAAGTGGGAAATCGATGACGGACACCTCGGCGGCAGACGGTTCGGTGCTGCCCTTCCCGCCGACCCCATCGGCCAGCACAGCCGGCTTCACTCTCGCCGAGTCCACTCACCGGCGACGGCGCGACGTCCCTCGGCTGCCCGCGGACGCGCCGAACATCCTCATCATCCTGCTCGACGACGTGGGTTTCGGGCTTTCCGACGTGGTTGGCGGCGAGGTCCACACCCCGGCCTTTGGTCGGGTGGCCGATAGCGGCCTGAGCTACAACACCTTTCACACGACGTCGATCTGCTCGCCGACTCGGGCCGCACTGCTGACCGGTCGCAATCACCACCGCGTGCACAGTGGCACGATCGCCGAACGCGCCGTCGACTGGGACGGCTACACCGGAGTGATCGGCAAGGACACCGCCACGGTGACGGAAGTCCTTCGCCACTACGGCTATGCCACCGCGGCATTCGGCAAGTGGCACAACTCGCCTGCGACCGAGACCACCGCGATGGGGCCGTTCGACCGATGGCCGACCGGCCACGGCTTCGACTACTTCTACGGCTTCATCGCCGGCGAGACCTCGCAGTGGGAACCGCGCCTCTACGAGAACCTCAACCCGGTCGAGCCACCCCGTGACGAGACCTATCATCTGTCAGAAGACCTGGCGGACAAGGCGATCGCGTGGCTGGGCCGTCACGAGTCGTTCGCGCCGGACCGTCCGTTCCTGATGTATTGGGCGCCCGGTGCGGCGCACGGCCCACACCACGTGTTCCCCGAGTGGGCGGACAAGTACGCGGGCATGTTCGACGACGGCTGGGATGCCTACCGCGAGCGCGTCTTCGCCCGACAGAAGGAGCGCGGCTGGATCCCCGCGGACGCCGAGCTGACCCCCCGGGCCGACGCGATGCAGAGCTGGGCCGACATCCCCGAGGAGCAGCGGCCCCTGCAGCGGCGCCTGATGGAGGTCTTCGCCGGCTTCCTCGAACACGTCGACGTCCAGGTCGGTCGACTCCTCGACGAGTTGGACCGGTTGGCCAGGACCGAGAACACGCTGGTGTTCTACGTCTTCGGGGACAACGGGTCCAGCGCGGAGGGGCAGAAGGGGAGCATCAGTGAATTGTTGGCACAGAATGGTATTCCGACCACCGTCGAGGAGCAGCTGGCCGCACTCGAGAAGCTGGGAGGTCTGACGGTCCTCGGTTCTCCGAAGACCGACAACATGTATCACGCGGGTTGGGCGTGGGCCGGGAACACGCCCTTCCACCACACCAAGCTGGTGGCCAGTCACTTCGGCGGCACCCGGAACCCGATGGCGGTCGCGTGGCCACGGCGGATCACTCCAGATGGACTGATGCGCAGCCAGTTTCATCACGTCAACGACATCGTCCCCACGATCTACGAGCTACTTGGCATCCCACACCCCAGTGTCGTCGACGGCCACCGGCAGAAACCCCTCGACGGCGTCAGCCTGGCCTACACGTTCGACCAACCCGCCGCGGCCACCCGCAAGACGGTCCAGTACTTCGAGAACAGCGCCAGTCGCGGGATCTATGCCGACGGTTGGTTCGCCTGCGCCTTCGGTCCGTTCGTGCCATGGGACACGCCCGGCACGGCGCAACGACTGGCCGCCTGGGACGCGAATACCGAGCCGTGGGAGCTCTACCACCTCGAGGAGGACTTCTCTCAGGCCAACGACCTCGCCTCGGTTCACCCGGACAAGCTCGACGAGCTCAGGACGCTGTTCAAGGAGGTGTCCAAGGACAATCTGGTCTGGCCGATCGGCGCGGGTCTGTGGCTCCGCATCCATCCCGAGGACCGGGTCGTCTCGCCCTACAACACGTGGCGATTCGACGGCTCCTGCACCAGGATGCCCGAGTTCACCGCGCCCGGTCTCGGTCGGCAGGACAGTCATGTGTCGATCGCGTTGGTGGCACCTGACGCGGCCACCGGCGTCCTCTACTCGCTGGGCGGATTCTCCGGCGGGCTCGCGCTCTTCATGGATGCCGGCTTCCTGGTCTACGAATACAACATGCTCATCATCGAGCGTTTTCAGGCCCGCAGTGCCGGACCCATCGATGCTGGTGAGCATGTCATCACCGTCGACACCGTCTTCGATTCGCCGCAGCCGATGGCGCCGGCAACGGTCACTCTCGGGGTCGACGGCACGGAGGTCGCCAGGGTGGTGGTCGCCCGGACGGTGCCGGCCGCGTTCACTGCGAGCGAGACCTTCGGGGTGGGCGTCGATCTCGGCTCACCGGTGTCCCCGGACTACTTCGATCGTCGACCCTTCCGGTTCGACGGACACATCATCAGCGTGGACGTGGAAGTGTTCCCACCGGGTTCCGGTGTGCCGTTCGGTTCGACATCGAGACCCACGCCGACGCCACCAGCAATGGCCGCCTCGTCCCGCTGGTCCCACCGCCGGTCGGGTGCAGGGCGATGAGCACCAGGCCGGCCAGGTAGGCCGCGACGGTACCCGGTGAGAGATGTCCGGCCGGGGCGAATCCCTGGGCGGCGAACCGCCACAACGCATACCCGACCGCGGCGGTACCCACGACCAGAAGTGGCTCCGACCACTGCGGCGGGAGGCGAACACCGAAGACCGGAGTCGGCCGCGCCAACACCGACCGCCCCAGCCGCAGCATGCCGAGCTCGACCGCGGTCACGGCCGACAAACTCCCGATCCACCCGAGTCGCCACCACCACCACTCAGCGGTGCCGAGGTCTGGTTGGGGCATGATCGCGGTGGGGTAGCAGACGAGCGCCAGCACGACGACGGGCACCATGTGCCACAGATACAGGGCCAGGGCGTTCTGGTTGGCGACCACCAGCGCCGGGCGCCAGCGCACTCGACGCAACCACGCCGTCACCGTCGGTGCAGCCGCCAGCAAGACGCCGGCCTGCACGCCGGCCAGGGCCAGCAGCGCCACCGTCGGCGGAGACGTGTTCTGAACCACCTGACCGGTCACTCCGATCATGCTGACGGGGTAGCACCCCGACCAGATCACCGAAGCCAGGACGATCGCTGCGCCCAGCACGAGCGCGACGGGTCGGCGCCTGGTGAATGCGCCGTCGTGCCACGCGACACCGACCTGGTAGATCGCTCCCCAACACAGCGCGTAGTTCACCATGCCGAGGAACGGGACGTGACCCACGAGGGTGATCGCGTCGACTATCGCCACGGCCGCGGCCATCGTCGCCGGTACCTTCAGCCCCCAATGGCGTTGCGCTGCAACGGCGAGCGGAGTCAGCGAAACGACGCCGAGGTAGACCGGGAGGAACCACAGGTGCAGCGCGACCACCCACATGGGCATCGCCAGCCGGGCTCCGGGCACGCCCAGGCAGAACCCGATCGCCACCGCCGCGAGCGCGACGGCGACGTACGCGGTCGTCGGCCCGACGACGCCGGCGATGCGATGCCGGAGCCACACGCTCCGATCGTCGGCGCGCGCTTCGTGCCAGCGCGTCCAGGAGGACGCATTCGCGTAACCGGCCACCACGAAGAACACCGGGACCACTTGGAACGCCCAGGTGAGCCACTGCGTCCACGGCATGACCGCGAGGACTTCGTCAAAGCCGAAGCGTCCACCCCGGTAGGTGACGGCCGCCAACAACCAGTGACCAATGACGACGAGCAGAACGGCGAGGACCCGGTACAGGTCCGCCGACAGTTCGCGGGTGGGGGATTCGGCGCAGACCTCAGCCATTCCGGTGGACCAGAAGCACCGAACACGCGGTGTCGCGAAGCACGAAGCGGCCGTAGTACCCGACGAGCCGCTCGGTGACGGGTGACCCAGGGTTGCCGACGACGACCAGCTGCACTGGGCGCTCGCTGGTGGCCAGAAAGTCGGCCACGTCGTCGGGGGTCATGAAGACCGTGGCGGAT
>JAESGJ010000442.1_pt1 | contig 23417 bp, 19 predicted proteins | sample 9266241 | NCBI WGS metagenome assembly JAESGJ01 (sample SAMN14514841, study PRJNA621669) | algae metagenome | isolation source: Brasilonema octagenarum HA4186-MV1 and co-occurring heterotrophs from wet... | place: USA: Manoa Valley, Hawaii | collected 2009-07-20 | reverse complement strand
GGGTGACAAAAGCTGAGGGCACCATGTATTCGGGCAGCTTTGCTTGAAGGAACTGCCGCAGTTCGCTGATTGTCGGTGCTGAGTTGTTTTGTGGGACGATGTATGCGACTAAGCGTTGAGTTCCTGGAGTGTCTTGGCGGGCGATGACGACGACTGAGTGGATTTGGGGGTGTTGGCAAAGTAGCGCTTCTATTTCGCCTAATTCGATGCGGAAGCCGCGAATCTTGACTTGGTTGTCGATGCGTCCTAGGTATTCTATGTTGCCTGATGGTAAATAACGGGCTAAGTCACCTGTTTTATACAGGCGTTCGGAGTTAGAGGATTGGTCTTGTTGATCCCCCCTGCTCCCCTGCCCCCCTGCTCCCCCGCCTCGACCGAAGGGATTGGGGATGAATTTCTCCGTTGTCAGCTTAGGGCGGTTGAGGTAACCGCGTGCTAAACCATCACCTCCGATGTGTAACTCTCCTGGGACGCCAATTGGTACTGGTTGTAGATTGCTGTCTAGGATGTAGATTTGCGTGTTGGCGATTGGCCGACCGATGGGGACAACTTGTTGCGAAATCCCGCGCTTGCAACTCCAGAAAGTTGCATCAATAGCTGCTTCTGTAGGTCCGTAAAGGTTATGCAATGCGCATTCCAAACGCTGAAAAAATCTTTTTTGTAGGTCTAGCGGCAAGGCTTCGCCGCTACAGATGACCTTTTCTAAAGATGTACATTTTTCTACACCTCGACTTTCAAGGAATACTTGTAGCATTGAGGGTACAAAATGCAAGATCGTGATTTGCTCTTGAGCTATAAGATTAATGAGGTAAGTGCTATCTCGATGTCCATCCGGTTTCGCAATCACCAAACGTGCGCCATTCAATAAAGTCCAAAAGAACTCCCAAACTGAGACATCAAAACTAAAAGGCGTTTTTTGCACTACACTATCTGCCGCAGTTATTTGGTATGTTTCTTGCATCCACAGCAAACGATTACATATACCTCTATGGGTGTTCATTGCACCCTTCGGTTTTCCCGTAGAACCGCTCGTATAAATGACATAAGCCAAGTTACTAGCTTGCACACCAGTGATTGGATTCACCTTACAAGACTTAGAAATAAGTTGCCAATCACCATCCAAACAAACAACCCGCCCAGTATACTCAGGTAACCTCTCCACAAGTGAGTGTTGCGTCAACAGCACTCCTACAGCCGCATCATCCAGCATAAAGCTCAACCGCGAAATCGGATACTGTGGGTCAAGCGGCACATAAGCCCCACCCGCCTTAAGAATCCCCAGCAGTCCCACCACCATATCCAATGAACGTTCCACACAAATGCCCACTAGCACCTCAGGACCAACACCCAAGGACTGCAAGTAGTGTGCTACTTGATTGGCACGACAATTCAACTCATCGTAGGTAAGTTGTTGATTTTCATACACCACTGCTACCGCATCCGGTGTACGTAATACCTGCTCCTCAAATAACGTATGAATACACTTATCAGTTGGATACTCTACACTTGTATCATTCCACTCCACAAGTAACTGTTGTCGCTCAACTTCACTCAACAGGGGCAATTGGGAAATCCGTTCCTCTGGATGAGCGACAATACCAGATAGCAATGTTTGGAAATGCCCCGCCATTCGTTCAATTGTGCGCTCATCAAACAAATCAGTATTATATCTCCACGTACCCCTCAATCCCTTTTGTGTTTCCCAAATCGAGAGGGTTAAATCAAGCTGCGCTGTGTCCTGCTCTATCATCTCTGGAGTCAGGGTAATACCAGGTAACTCTAAAGTATCGAGCGAGAAATTCTCCAAGACAAACATTACTTGAAACAAGGGATTGTAGCCAAGTGAACGTTCCGGTTGTATTGCTTCTACTACTTGTTCAAAAGGCACATCCTGATGTGCGTGAGCATCCAGAACAACAGAATGCGCCTGGGTGATAAACTCCCTAAAACTGGGATTATCCTTAATTTGAGTACGTAACACCAAGGTGTTAATAAAACAGCCAATTAGAGATTCAATTTCTGTGCGGTTGCGGTTAGCAAAAGGCGAACCAATACAAATATCATCCTCACCGCTGTAACGATGAAGTAAGACTGCGAAAGCCGCCATCAAGGTTACAAACAGCGTAGTTCCTGACTGTTGGCTGAGGCTTAATAATTCAGAGGTTAAATACTCTGTTAGTTGAAATTGTTTAGTAGCACCAGAGAAAGTCTGCACTGGTGGACGCGGATAATCCGTTGGTAATTCCAATAAAGGCGGTGCGTTAACTAACTGTTGTTTCCAGTACTCAAGTTGCTTTTCTAGAACTTCTTTAGTTAACCACTGGCGTTCCCAAAGGGCAAAATCAGGGTATTGTACCGTTAACTCTGGTAAGGAATTTGGTTCACCTTTAATAAAAGCATGATAAAGGGCTTCTAACTCTTTAAAGAATATCCCCATTGACCAGCCATCAGTAATGATGTGGTGTATGGTCAAAATTAATAAGTGAGATTCTGCTTCCTGGCGCAGTAAAGTAGCTCGCAATAAAGGAGCGATAGCCAAGTCAAAGGGTTTGCGAACCTCTTGAGTAACTATCTGTTGCACTGAGGCTGGTGATAAATATTGCAAGTCTACTACGGGTATGGCGATCGCAAAGGTAGGTGATATCGCCTGAAAAGGTATCCCCTCTCTCACCGCAAAGGTAGTTCGTAAAGCTTCATGACGGCGGATAATTTCGTTGATACTCTGTTCTAAGGCTGTCACAGACAGCTTTCCAACAATCCGCACTTGTAGACTTTCATTGTAAAATGGACTTTCTTTATCTAGTTGATGAAGAAACCACATCCTCTGCTGTGCAAAAGATAAAGGCAACTCCTCATCCCTAGAAACTGGCACTAAGGGGAAAGAGGTAGATTGTGTAGCTGTTTGAGCTTCTTTGAGAAAGGCAACAATTTCTGTTTTGCGCTCTTTGAGTTCCTGCTGGATGGCTGCTGTCATGACTCCTTTGGGAGCGCGATAGCGTAACTGACCATCTTCAATCCAGATGTTAATATCTAAAGTATTTAGTAAAGATAAAAATTCAAATATTGCCATTTTATAAATAACCCTCTTCGTATTCTTTTTCCAGAGTTTCAATAAATTTATTTTTGTCCTGAGTTACTCCTCGAATCGCTTCAATAGTCTGGGCTAAACTGGCGATCGTAGGTGCTTTAAAAAAACGCTCCAGAGACAATTCTACAGAGAAATCTTCGTATAACCGAGAAATAATTTGACTAGCTAGCAGGGAATTCCCTCCCAACTCAAAAAAGTTATCGTGAATGCCTAAAAGTGGAACTTTTAGCACTTGTTGCCAATATTGAGCAATTTTGAATTCTATCTCGTTGCGTGGTTCTATTCGCTCTCTAATTTCCTGAGTATTAGTTTTCCTAATTAGGCTGGCGCGATCAATTTCGCCGTTTTCGAGACAAGGCATTTGGGGCAGTTGTACCAAGTTGCAAGTACAAGAAGTTCCAAAGCAATCTTGCACTCGCAAGTCTGGTAATTCAACCTCGTTACTACTGGCAGTAAAATAAGCAGTTAACTTCTGTAAATTAAAAGTTGACGACTGCCAACGTTGAATGTTTTGGTTACTGCCATCCAAACCAATAAATAGGTGTGCTGGCTGATGTTGTAAGCTTGCAAGCATTGAAGATATTGCTTGAGAAGAAGACATCACATAAAAACCTTTGGCACGAATCAGATTCTTCATCTCATATCCCTGGCTCATCCCTGTCTCATCCCACATACTCCAACTCAAACAATAGCTCTGTAAGGTACTGTTGGAATTTTGGTAATGAGAAAAGTGATCCAGAAAACTATTGGCAGCAGCATAAGCCCCAACAGCTGTACCACCAAAAAAACCATTTACTGAAGAAAAATTGATAAAAATGCTGCCTTTATTATCTTTCACCAATTGATGCAGCGCCCAAGCACCCAACACCTTGGGACGCAGTACTGCTGCTAAGTTTTCCTTTTGCTCTTCCAATACAAGCTGCTCATGGGAAGTTCCGGCTAAATGAATTATCCCATCCAGATTCTTTCCCCATTGGGAGCTAGCTTTTTCAACTATTATCTGTAACTGTTTTAAGTCACAAATATCAACAGCTTCGTAAATTATCTCTCCTCCAAGGTGTTCTAGTTCCTGATAAGCTTTCAGGCGTTGTGCAATAGCGTCTTCTTTATCTAAATGGATCTTCCAAGTACTTTTATCTGGTAAGGGAGTTCGTCCAACCAACAGTAGTCGAGCTTGGTAATGTTTCAACAAATAACGCGCAATTTCAATACCTATACCACCAAGTCCTCCGGTGATTAAATAAGTTCCTCCTTGTTTGAAGGTAACTGAGGATTGAGGTTTGTTATTCCAATTAACTTTTTCTAGACGAGGAATGAAACGCTGCCCATTTCTGTAGGCAACCTCTCGTTCTTTTGAGGAAACTTGCATCTCTTGTAAGATATAAGCTCCATTTGTTTCAACTTCAGCGAAAGGCAAATCGATGTGACGACAGTTCAGTTTTGGTAGTTCTTGGGGAATGGTTTTCAGCAGCCCTAATACCGCTGATTTCTCGTAAGCTATTGGATCATTGGAGGAAATGGATTGAGTATGACTGGAAATAAATGATAATTGCACCGAATGGTCAAAACCTTGAACTTTGGCTAAAGCTTGAACCAGGAACAATAAACTGTATATTCCATTTTCTTGTGCTTGTTGGAGAGTTTCTTGGCTTTTGACTTCTAAGCTATATTGGTCATAAGTCCATAGATGAAGAATCTGTCCAATAATAATGTTATCTGCTGCCAGAGATTCAAAGAATAGTTGGTAGTCCTTGGCTTGTCCTGGAGTGATTGTGTAGTGTGAGCGATTAATTTGACGAAAATTTTCTCCAGATGAAACAGTGATGTATGGCAGATTCTGCTCTGATAATATCTGACATAAATATGCCCCTAACCCAAAAGAATCTAGAAATACTAGAGTTGAGTTAATAACACTTAACTCAGAATTAAAAGTAATGGGATTTTTGGGTTGCCATACTTGACGGTAGAACCAATCAGGAATAGTATTAGCGTTACCCAGTAAAATATCAATACGTTTAATAATAGATTGAAAATCACCTGTATTGAAGCGTTGACTCAGCTGCGCTCGCTGGATTTTACCAATAGCAGTTTTAGGAATAATTTTTTGTTCTACTGGAATGAGATAATCTGGATTGACTCCCACCTTGTTGACAACAGAAGTGCGAATTTCCTTAAGCAGAGTTACTAAATTGTCATCATCAGAAAGGGAAGTATTAAAAAAGATAGCTAGTTGATCAGTATTTATTCCTGGTTGTCTGACTGCACAGGCAGCTGTATAAGAAACTTCTACTCCTTTAACTTCTTCAACAGCGGCTTCGATTTCGTGACAGTAGTAGTTAAGTCCATTGATGATAATTACATCTTTCTGCCGTCCAGTAATAGTTAAACGTCCTTGATGGAGAAATCCTAAATCTCCAGTATTAAACCAACCATCAGGGGTAAAAACTTCTTGGTTTGCCTGTGGATTTTGATAGTAACCACAAGTTACAGATGCACCTTTTACTTGTAAACGCCCAATCGCACCTTCTGTAACTATTTGTTCGTTCTCATCAACAATACGCAGTGAAGCACCAGCAATTGGAGATCCTAGTTCTACAAATGAACTGTCATCTGATGAAGATTCTAGAGAAAAGCTATCAGACCAAGTAATCCCAGAACAGGTTTCGCACATTCCAAAGGCTGGATGAATCGCATTACTGTGCAAACCGTGAGGGTGAAGCAGCTTTAAGAAATTCCTGGCTATTTTAGCTTGAATAGCTTCTCCAGCATTAACTAGAAACTGCATCGAAGATAAATCCCAATGCTTTTGCTTAATCTCAAAAGTGCGATCGCATATCAGCGAAAAGGCAAAGTTAGGCGCCCAACTAATTGTAGCTTGATGTTTGTCAATCAAATCTAGCCACAACAGAGGATTTTGCACAATTAAGCCAGTAGGCACATGGATTTGATGACAACCTAAATCAACAGCCATAATACTGAGAAATACAAGGGCACCGACATGATCCAAAGGCATCCAGTTTAAAGTACTGTCCCCACTGGAAAAATGATTCATTAAAACTGTGCCAGCTGACATATGTAATAAATTGTGGTGATTCAACATCACACACTTGGGTATACCAGTACTGCCAGAAGTCAAAAACAAAATCGCTAAATCCTCTGGCTGACTTTGATGCAGGTTGAAATCTGGTTCACATTCACGCAATTTCTCAATAGTTGCAATTTGAAAGTTTTCTAAATTCAACAACTTTGATAAATCATCAATGTTGTCAGCTAAAGAAGCACTCGTCAGTACAAGAGGTTTCCCCAGTATCTGCCAAGTATTTTGTAGTTTGCTTGCGGTACTGTTGGTTGGCTCATAAGTTGAGGCGATGGAGATTGGTACTGGGACAAAACCCCCTAACACGCAACCCCAAAAAGCACAGATGAAATCTTGATTATTTTCTATTTGAAAAATGACTTTATCTTGGGGCTTGAGTCCTAGTTTTTTAAATCCAGCTAAAATTCGTTGAGCGTCTTGCCATAATTCCCCATAAGACTGAACTTTCTCGCTGCCATCAGGTCGAATGTATATGATACCTTTAGTTGAACTTTGGGCGGCTCTTTGTAGTACTTGTGCTAAAGTTTTGGGAGCGTCTTCGGAGTATTGCAGTGGTTCTCCATGACTAATAGCTAGCTTTTTTGATTCGGACGAGTTCGAGTTTTCTATCTTGTGATTCTTGTTAGTTGCTTGTACCTTTTGTTGACTCTTTTCAGGATCAATCTGAGTTGTGCCTAGCAAATCTTCTAAATGTAGAGGAGGAATTCTTTTAACTTGGGGTTCAACAACCACTGCAACACGTTCAATTTCTGACAATGACTCTAATTGCTCCTCTATGCGACGCATTAAGTCAGAGTCAATAACATCTAAAGAAGCTAGAGTCACTTCATCTACCTGCCCTGCTTCTGTGAAGGGTATGGTGGAGACTGGTACGAATGCTGTAGGTATCAATTCGGTAGGCAGAATTGTTTGCAGGTGAGACAACAATTGTTCTGGTACAAATAAGCCAGATGGAACTATATAGGCAACTAATTCTTGTTTGAGCTTTTCTGTTTGCTTCTTTCTTACTACACAATCATCTACAGCCAAACTCGACCGGATAGCAACTTCTATTTCTCTATATGTAAAACTTTTAGGACTTGATTTTGCAAAAAGTTGACTATCATTATCTAACTGCATTAGCTTATATATCCTTCTTAAAGTCCGTTCTTTCAAAATTAAGATTACCTAACTGCCATACAGTATGAATGACGTAGGAAATGGCATTTAAACCTCGCCCATATCCACAGTTTTTCACCGACTTCTCATTTTGAAGTAATTAGCAACTCTATTAGCGGTTCTATCACTTGCCATTCCCTGTAACTCAGATCCGTCTTACTTATGCGCGTTTCTGATTATCCACACCTGTGTGGCTGTATATACAAAGCATGATAAGCGATAGTTTCTCAGGTACGCAGAAATTTTTTCTCTTGATATCCTCCGTCCTAGCTGCTATTCTACAATTTTCCATAATTAGCCTTGTAAGAAAGCTTACAACACCCCCCCCCACTGTAAAAACACCTTTTGAATTTTAGCGTATAAATCATCTCAGCTTCACAAAAAAATGCAACTGTACTTAAGACAGTTAAGCAGATATTTAAATGGACAGTTAAGACAGTTAAGACAGTTAAGCAGATATTTAAAAGAATAGAACTTACGCATTGACAAATTAGGCAAAACGTAAATTAGGTGTGAATGAGAAAATTTTCAGGCGATTGGCGTTGAGATAGCATTTGGACAAAAAACAACGCTCGACGTATATAGCGGTTCTCGCTTGAGTGAAATACAGTGTGGGAGGATGGAGTATATCAATAACCAAGTGCATCGACATGAAAGCTTACTCCACTGATCTGCGCCAAAAAGTGATTGATGCTCACAACAATCAAGAAGGCTCTCAACGACAACTCGCAAAAAGGTTTAGTGTGAGTTTAAGTTTTGTCCAGAACCTGCTGAGGCGATACCGATTTTGTGGCACAGTGGAAGCAAAACCACACTCTGGAGGTCAATCAGCAAAATTAAACAGCGAACAAATGGCTCTGGTTGCGCTCTTGGTGGAAGAAGATAACGATGCTATTCTGGTTGAGCTGTGCGATCGCCTGGAACAAAGGGCGGGAGTGAAAATAAGTCGAGCCACAATGGGAAGGATCACCCAAAAACTGGATTTAACACGCAAAAAAAAACAATACATGCCAGCGAGCGATACACACAGAGAGTGCAAAAACTCAGGGCGGAGTATTGGACAACCATTGGTTCAGTGAACCTAGCCGACTTAGTATTTATCGATGAAGCTGGGGTTAACATCGCGATGACCAGAGCCTTTGCTCGCTCACAAAAAGGTAGTCGTGCTTATGGCCATCGCCCTGACGGGCGTGGGAAAAATGTGACGATGATTGGAGCAATGTCAACCGAAGGCATCATTGCTGCCATGACTTTTACTGGCGGTACCAATGCGTCGGCATTTGAAACCTATGTTACTCAAGTTTTGGTTCCGAATCTTTGGCCTGGGGCTTGTGTTGTCATGGATAACTTCAGTTCTCACAAAGTTACAGGCATAAAGGAAGCAATTGAAGCCGTTGGAGCAAGGCTAGTGTACTTATCTCCTTATTCTCCTGATTTTTCACCGATTGAAAATTGTTGGTCGAAAGTCAAAGAGTTTTTGCGAACGCAAGCCGCCCGAACCTATCAAGAATTAGATGATGCCATTACAAATGCTTTAAACGCAGTGACGAAAAAAGACATTATTGGATGGTTTACCCACTGCTGCTACTATATTGCACCCAACTGAGAACCGCTATAGGGCTTGGCTCATCTCCTTGTCCCAATGCGTCACCGCCGCTTGTTCCAAATTGCTGCTATTACGAAGTTTACTCATGCGATAGCTAGCCCCTAAGGGGGCCGGAGCTAACGCTGCTGCGCGGAGCGCAGATCGCATAACACTTGCATCTGCTGACAATCAGAATCTGAATACTCAAGCGACTTCAAATGCTCCATTTTCACAGTATAATCTCCATCCCATCCATTAACAGTACAACTGAAATTATTCACAGAAGTGACAATACACCAGCATCCGCCCTTGCCTCTCAATTCTGGATTATCTTTCACAACAAACCTTAAGACCTCTCCCACTCGATAAGGATTTGGTACTTTGGTACGTTACGTCAAGCATTACGATTGTGCGCCCACAGGAATTAATAACATTAATGCAGCAATGCAGTAATTCAGTAAGTAATTGAGTACGGCAGTCATTGCTTGAGTAAGAGAAGAAATGATGGGCGCAGTTAGAATCTGCTTGCTGAAAACTTATACAACAACAGAGCGACTTTCCAGTTATCCTTACTGTATTAATGCAGTAATGCAGTAAGTAATTGAGTACGGCAGTTATTGCTTGAACAAGGAAGGAATGATGGGTACAGTGATAGGATTTTTGAATCAAAAGGGGGGGTGTGGCAAGTCCACATCAGCCGTCCACATGAGCTGCTGGCTAGGCAAAAAAGGTCACAGGGTTCAGCTTTTAGATGCTGATGCTCAACGCAGCAGTTCAATTTGGCTGACATCGATGGAAGATAACCCAATTCCAGCAACTGTGCTGCAATCACCGGATGAACTACTAGAGCAAATTCCAGAGTTAGCCAAGCAGTGTGATTATCTGATTGTGGATGGACCTGCTGGGCTAACTGAGTCCACCAGGGCGATTTTGTTTCGGGCTGACTTGGCTGTGGTTCCTTGTCAGCCAACAGGTTTAGACTTGCAATCTGCTTCTGATTCTGTGCGGTTAATCAAGCAAGCTCAGTCTGTGCGCGGTGGTTCACCTAAAGCGGTTATATTCATCAGCCGTGCTGTTAAGGGGACAAAGCTACTAGATGAAGCGATCGCACTGTTATCTAAAACAAAAGAGGTGTCGGTGCTAAAAACGGTGATTCACAATAAGCAAGCGATCGCAGACACTTTTGGTCAAGCCGCAACAATTTGGGATTTATCAGGTCGTCCAGCGACTGAATCTGCACGCGAGTATGAGCGACTGTTCAAAGAAATTATGGGGATGCTCAAATGAGTACCAAGAAGCGAAAGCCCCTCGATGATGCCCTAGCGAGTGAGTTTGTTTATGGTAAGGAGCAACCAGAACCTCAAGACGAGCAATCCCCAAAACCAGAACAGGAAACTGTGCCAGTGACAAAACCAGCGGCAGAACCTACATCCACTCAACCAACGAAATCTAATCTCATGTCTCAACTTCAGCCGACGACTCCTAAAGAAGCAACAGTACGATTAACTGTAGATTTACCTGAGTCGATGCACCGCAAGCTATCTGTGCTAGCGGCGAAGACGGGCAGGAAAAAGGCTGAGATTGTGCGGTTTCTACTAGATGAAGCACTTAAGGAAGTAGACGAATAATGCAGTAATGCAGTAATGCAGCAAGTAAATAATGAAGTATTTCCAGATAATCGAAGTTTCGATGTGAGGAAATTTTTAGAACTGGATGACAGTTTTCCGAAATTGACAACGCTCTAGTTGTAGTCTTAGTTAGATTACTTATTTATAACTAACTTCTATAACAAACCTTCGGGGATATTGCCCCGCTAAAGCCCGGTCAAGATAACCGGGTTTTTTAGTGGAGTGAGTTGGCTTCTCTGAGCGATTGCCCAAAGGGCAATCACCGACACCAGAAAAGCTATCTCGTAAGAGCAGCAGTGAGTTGGCGAACCGCTGCACAAACCCTATTTACTCGTCATCTAAAAGCTCCTTTGCAGTTGCATCCAGTCTTTTGTTGGCATCATCCGAGAGCTTGAACAAGCGAGTAGTGGCAACTCCAGTGGTAAGTCCCACAGCTGTTGTAGCTACTGCTGCGGGTAAGTTCCCCATACAAACTGATATAGCAACCCCAATGCTGAAGGTAGCTGTCAATGTCCATAAACTGACGGTAGCGTTGAAGCTTGCCTTGGCTTGGCGACGACGCTCTTGAAACCACTGTATTGCAATATCGTCATGACTAGCATTAACTACTATGGTGTTATTTGAGCTTGACTTTACGATGGCGCTGCTGTTTAAACCTACTTCTGTTTCAGTAGCAGGAGTGTTTGTGACTTTATCAAAGTGGAATCAAGGGCAAGGGCATTTACTTAAGCTTGTATCAATTGATGATCCACCTTGTTTGTAACAAAGAATGTGTTGTAGATGCAATTTCTGAAAATTTGCCAGGGATGCGATGGCGCTCTGCGATTGCACTCCCCTTCACAACCCATCACTCATCCTCATCCGCCAAATACAACCCACTACTATCAGTCGGTCTGGCGTGCAAATACATCTCAGTAATCGCCACCGAACTATGACCCAGTGTCTTTTGCAACAAATGTATCGGCGCACCCCTATCAAGACTGTGGGAAGCATGGCTATGTCTTAACCAGTGGGGCGACACATTACCCTCAAGTCCAGCACGTTTCGCCGCGTTCTTCACAATATGAAATACCATCGACCGACACAAATGACCACCTTTACTCGAAACAAACACAGGTTCATCCTTACGGGCATAGCCTTTTAACTCATTAATCTCTCGCCAAATACCTTTCCCCACTAGCACAGTCCTAGTTTTCTCACCTTTACCAAATACCGTTATCTGCCCCCCATCCCCACGCGCCTTAAGGTCGCGCCACTTAAGATGACACAGTTCTGATACCCGTAACCCAGCAAAGTAAAGTAATCGTACAATAGCGCGATCGCGCTGATTAGAGGTAGCGTTTATCAATGAATGTACTTGTTCTTCAGTAATAATTCGCTCTGCCAATCTGTTCTTTGCCTTAGGTGACTTAACTAACACTCCTAAATTAGCCGATATCACCCCTAACTGTTTAGCAAAGGAAAACAGACTTTTAATTGCACCCACAGCCACCCGCTTAGAATTCTCAGAACAATGAAGTGTCATCGTCCACATTTGGATATCCATCAAAGTGCAATCTGCTAGCAGTTTATGATTCACATGAACAAAGAACCGCTCAGCATAGCGACGGTAGCCGTCAACAGTGTTGAGACTTTTGCCGTGTAACCACAGGTCAACTAATTCAGAGTTAGTGAGCGTGGAAGAGTTATTCAACATTGCCTATTCTTATGTTGAATCCTTCTCCATTAAACCGCACAAGTAGCGACGTTTGCGCGGTGTCCGCGTCCGAGCTTAAAAATTAACAGTTATCAGTTATCAGTTTGAAGAAGAATTCAGAATACAGTATGGACTGCGTCCCGCTGCGCTAACAGTATTCAGTAGGAAGAAATAAAGAATTTAGTTTTCTGACTCCTGACTTGGTGACTCCTTCACTGTTCACTGTTCACTGGTTTAGCAATAAGCCTCTGGCTTACGAGTTGTGCGTATCGCTCTTTTTCCCCCAGAACTGCGTGTAATCACACTCACTTAACTGGGTGATACAGCCCATCTTTTGAGTTAAATCGCCACGCATATTGACTGGAGTCGCGCGAACGAGTCCAAAGTTCAAAATCTTTTTGCGAAAGGACTGCACGTTTTTCCTGAAGCGTCGAGACAGCAGTATTGAGTCGCAATGCTAGGTTTTGTTCGTTAAAGGGTTGGAGTTGAGGTGGTTGGGAGTTGTGCTGATAGGGGTAGCCACCAGATTTATAGCGCGATTTGGATACATTGAGGCTGTGTTGCATTTGCATTAATGCTCCTTCAAACTGCGCTAGTCGGTTTGCGATTGCATCAAGTTTCCCCTCCAAGTTGGTTAATCTTTCTTCATGATGGGGGTTTGTGTTTTTCGCATCGGGACTAGAACGAATGTGCAAAAACTCTTCCTCAAGTTGGGCAAGACGAGTTTCTACACTCACGGATGTACCTGGTACATCCCCCAAAATGTGATGCAGCCCTTGAATAACTAAATCAGTTGCGGTGGTTTTACGTTCTCTTGCTGCTTTGCGTAGCGCTCCTGCTAAGGGTTTGGGGAGTTTGAAGTTGATTGATTCCCGCTCCAATCGTGTCATGTCTATACTTGTGTATGTGCCAGCGTGTAGAAATTGTACAGCTATTTGGAGGTACGTTTCCCCCAGAACTGAAAAAGAGGTTATCAACGGTGAGGATCGTGGCGCGGTTTACCATCTTGGGCATGGCGTTTATGATGGTTAGCTATAAACAGTAGCTCAGAGAACCTCTAAAAAAGCAGTATTTGGTATTTAAGACGAGGGGAAAAGTTAATGGTAATATTGTTAGATGTTAGTTAAGCTAAACGTAAGTATTACTGTTGATTTAGAAGTATGAGTATCTAATGTTTTTACAGGAAGGTAATTAAAATATAGAGTCAATTTGTGAGCAATGATTTCAAAAAAATGACAAGGATTAAGTAACAATGAACGCTTACAAAATATACGTCACGATTGAAGACCCAAACAATGTTGTTTTATCGAATTTACCATTTCAGCGAGGACAGCGAGTGGAAGTCATTATTTTGGCAGAAGATAATGAAAAGTCTGCAATGAGTCAAAAAATGAGAGATTTATTTGATAGAACGCAGTCACTTCCAGGAGTACAAGAGATTACATCAGAAGATATAGCAGCAGAAGTTGAGGCTTACCGTCGGGGCGAATGAAGATTATTATTGATACGAATGTTTTAGTTTCTGCTGTACTTAGGGGGAGAGAACCAAGAGCAGTTATTCAATTTGTTGTTGACAATCCAGATTGTGGGTGGATTGTGTCTGAAGAAATTTTAACAGAATATAAGGAGGTTTTGAGTCGCTCTAAATTCAAATTGACTTCCCAAATCCGCTCGGAGTGGTTTGAAATTCTTGATAATTTGACGACACTCATTTCGGTTAATGTAGAAATTGATTTTCCACAAGACAGAAAGGATGCAAAGTTTTTGGCTTGTGCTATAGCAGCAGAGGCAGATTTTTTAGTTACGGGTGATTCTGATTTTAATTCAGCTCAAAGTTTGGTCAAGACAGCTATTATTTCAGTATCTTTGTTTAAGAAGCTAGTTTGTGATGTAAGGGGATAAGTTAATTTACTTTGTTCTGCCTTGCGATTGTGCTCTTTGCGTAGATATACCCCACAAAGAGCGATCGTCATAACGACGCGAGTTTTTAAATTGAGTGACACAGGCAATTTACATCTATTCACCATAAAGACAACTGCCCTGGCGAGACATTAGACTTACCGCCTTGGTGGTAAAAAAGATGACACGCACTGCACAAAGCAACCAAATTACTTTTTCTGTTATCGGCTGGGTTCCGGTTCCAATGATGTACTTGGAGCGTGTACGCCATCCGTTCTGAGCGTGTTAGATGTGATGTGTTCTCACCTGGAGCAATACACTTCAACCCGCATTTTTGACAGCGCCAAAGAGCTTCTTGTTTAACTGAAGCAGCAATTTCTGACCAATTGTCTGGGTAAAGCAAGTACTTGAACTTCATTATCAGTTAAAGAAAGCGTGGCTTCTAGGATTTTAATGTTTATTTGGTGCAAAAGATTTATCCAAGTTCATCTGTAGATAGCGATCGCTTATAAGCTGACTTTCCCCCAGAACTAAAACCTGTTAACAGCTTTTGATGAATTGTAGTATATCCAAGATAGACTAGCGAGAAGCGATAAGCCTCTGGCTTGACGCAGAGCGTATCGCATACCTCACCGAATACACCTGCCAACGAATGCGCTGACTTTCCCCCAGAACTAAAATCTGTTAACAGCTTTTGATGAATTGCAGTATATCTGAGATTGTCCAACGCTTAAGATAAGCCTCTGGCTTGACGCGATCGCGTATCGCATACGCGATCGCCCGTCACCTGCCGACGAAGGAACGCTAACAGCCCTAGTGACAAAGGCATTAGCGCTTTTAGCTGCGGGGTTTTTCTCTTCATATTTATATGCCCAATACCAGTGGCTTTACTCTATGGTTACTATGACGATGTTACCTGGACTACTTCTGAGAGGTTAGAGCGCCTATAGCTAACTACTCCAACAGCCAAAGCACACTCTTGTTCTAGGATCACAGCCAATGAACCAATCCAGTGAATCCCCAAAAAACCAGTTCTAACCTACCAAAAAGAAAAGTACCAAAAGAAAAAATCTAGTGCAGTACGAGTCTGTTTTAGTTGTTTTTTTAAAAATTCTACGCTTTCTTCAATCACGACCTGCAAACGACGAGCCATAAGAGACACTACCTGAATCTCCATCTATTCTATGCAACTTCACATACAGCGTATTGCAGGTTTATATCGTAGTGAGAAATCCGGGAACAGGGTTTTCATGAAAGCGTCGGTTTTTGCAACACAACCCAAAAAAGAGTGATCGCAGTTTGATGGGGGTGTGACGCATTGGGACAAAGAAACTCGCGGTGCCCTATGGGCGTTTTAGTCTAAAGTCCAATATAATGCAACACTCTCAAATAAATTAGTTCGATGATGAAGAAGATAGAACAATCAAAACCGAGTAGATACAATCTAACAATCCAAAGGTTGAAAATAGAGGGTAAAGAACGGCCAAATCGAAACGACTATATTCAAGCTTTTGGACTTCTACCAGATTTTGTCCTCAAGGCTAATGGAATTTTAAGCGCATCCCTTGAGGAGGGAAATTTAGGAGTATTACTCAGGTCTCATCGAGATGCTTTTAAAGCTATCAAGAAGTGGATAGTTCACTTTGTATGCAATGCCAATGATAGCCTGACGACTGATCCACCAGAGAACGGTGAAAGCTGGGAGTTTGATTATAAACCCCATGCTGAAGAGTCTTGGGCTTTGCTAAATCTCTGCGAAGAAATTTTTCAGCGAGACCAATTTGGATGGAAAGACTCAATAGCATCTCTTTTGGCTGCTGAAATTTGGTTTAGCTGTGAGTTTGAACGACTGGAAAATACTTTGAAAAGCACAGGAATCTTAGGAACAACCCCTCAAAGAGGAAAACATCAATCCTGTGATACCATGTCAAAGCAAATCAGCTCAGACTTTAATTCTATCCCATCACGACGCTTTGCTGATGCTTCTGCCTTTGAGCCAAATGAAATTCAAACCTGGGACTCTACAGAAGAAGCTATTAGAATACACGCTGAAAAAATTGCACAACTTGATACTGAATTTTGTCACATTATCTACTCCAATTACATCAAAATTCGGAAACGCACCATCAGAAGCATCCGCAATAATCCCAATTTACAAGTGGCTACTTTAGAAAAATCAGGCGATCTATTTGTGGGTGGAAAGGGTAAGCGAGGCAAAAGTCAAAAGCGCTCTAAGTCTAAAAAGGGTTTTTGTAAAGAAAAGTAACAATTAGCTATTTAGCTGCACAAAAGCTGCACTTGACTTGACGTTCTGAGATACTAGTTTCAGTGCGAAAAAATTTATTTCTATTGCAGCTATGGGGTACTAATTATTAGTTGTTTCATGTTGTCCTCCTTGAATAACAGGTTAATTGAAATATGAAAAATACTCGATTTTATTGTCAAAAAGCCTCGTTTAGTTTGCTCGTATTTGTGCATACCCAGCGGGGAGTGGATCTGCACAAAAACTGATATTATTTCCATAGGAATTGAGTCATATATTATGTTTTTCAACCAAAAGACAAAAAGAATTGTAGGCTATGCCAGGGTGTCTTCTCGGGAGCAGGCTGAGGACTCGAATGCACTAGAACAACAGGTAGCTCGATTAAAAGCAGCCGGAGCTACTGAAATATTTCAAGATATTCAATCTGGCAGTAATGATGACAGACCTGCCTTAAAACAACTGATGAAGTTAGTCCAAGAAGAAAAAATTGATGAAGTTATCATCACCCGGATAGATAGAAAAGCTAGGTCCTTACCCAAATTGCGAGAATGTATTGATACTTATAACTCTTCTGGTGTGAATCTCCGAATTTTGGATCAGCAAATTGACTTGAGTACATCTCAAGGCAAGTTGATGGTAAATGTCTTGGGTTCGCTCGCAGAATGGGAAACGGATCTTTTATCAGAGCGAGTCAGGCATGGTAAACAACATCGTAGGAATAAACAAGCAGCTAATGAATCCTATCCCTGGGGTTACCAAGTAGTTAATGAGAAATATCAACTAGATACTCGTCCATTTCTTTGTCTGATATCATCTCGACCAGACAATTATCTAGACTTGTATAATGAATCAGATTTGACAAAACTTCCTGGTCAGACTATCAAAGAGATAGCCAAAAATTGTCTTGACATATTTTTTAAGCATCGAGGAGTTAGTCGAGGTTTAAAAGCTATATTCAATACATATGGAATCATCAAAAGAAATGAAAATAGAAATAGCCGCGATGGAATATTTCATTGGACTTCCGCAGGCTTTAATCGTTGGTTGACCAACCCTGTATTATGTGGCCATACCGCTTATCTTCAACGTATTACTATTAGCAAACGAAAAAGAAAGAGAAATAAGCCTGAAGACTGGCAAATAATCCATGATACTCATCCAGAGCATAGGCTCATCACCGATGCCGAAGCAGTAGAGATTCAACAAATTCTCAAATTTAACTCGAAAACTGGGCATTTTAGTTTTAATCAAGACCCCAATAACCCTGTTTGTTACCGAGAACATGCTTATCAGACAGGTCTAGTTTTTTGCGCTGAGTGTGGTTCAAAGTGTATCACGAAAAGTGCTAGCCATAAGGGAGGAAAATATTACTATTTTGCTTGCAGATATGCAGGAATGGGATGTGGAAACCCGAAATCTACCCGCAAATCAAATATTGAATCTGCTCTGATCAAGACTTTAGTGCAGCGTTCCCAAACTCTAGCTAGCTCTGACGACAAACAGTTGGCCCAATCGCAGTCAAAGTCAGAGAAGTTAAAGCAGTTGGAATCTCGCCTAGAGGCTCTAGAAAAAATTCCAGGGTTTGACCCAGACCTAGAAAACCTTAAAGAGAAGACTCGTCAGCTTATTGCATCAGAAATTAACCCATTCCTGTTTGACTCTACCCGAAATAAAAGCCCCGAAGAAATTATTCGTGCAGGTAATAACTTAGCTATCTGGCACACTCTATCTCCCGACGACAAGGTAAAAATTTATCACCAGATTGTGCATCGGATAACTATCCGCAATGCAGATGTTGAAGAAGTCATTTTGAAAATTTAAACCTGTAACTTATAACTATGAATACTCAGGAAAGTTTTGACTTAAACAAGCGCAGATGTGAAATTGCCATGCAACAAGCGTTGCAGTCATGGCAAGTAAAACCCCAAACTTATGGAATGGAATGCCCAAAATGCAATTCCACAATGATAGGGAAAAATGGCCATTGTGGTGGCGTACAACGATATTTCTGTAAAAACTGCCACCGCAATTTCAAACAAAGACCTCTGCTCGAATGTGATTGCTTGATTCCAGGAAATCAATTAAAGTGTCAGTCTTGCCCTCAGTTTAAAGAGTTTTTGGAAATTGTCAAGCAGAAGGTGGATGATTTACGTAAATTGAGTAAGATGGAGTGAAAAAACCTCAAATTACCTTTCTAGTGGTGTTGACTGGAAATAATCCGGAGCGCCTTATTAACCCTTCGAGTCGCCGTGTTCATTGATTAGTCAACCTTTGATTGCTGAACGCATGTTGTTGCTGCACTCAGCGATCTACCAGCTCGCGGGTAAGTCGTTTCTGCGCCCAGTGCCTTTGCTCAATTAATTAATGCAACAGGGACGCTAAACGAGAATTCGGCACCTGACTATGCATTGTTCAATCGCATCTCTACCGAAATTGGCGACGAAATTCTAGAGCGTCGGTCAAGTAGAAGTAGTTGACATAAAATGCAGGGTATGTATCTTGTGGAAATCGAACTTTTAGGGACTCAGATTTTATGCGATAAGCCGGAGGCTTGACGCTTCGCGTATCGCTAAAAACTAGACCTAAAAATTTAGCTTGAAATAGGCGTTTTAACTTATTCACATAATTCTGCTTTTGTCAACCGTTATTACTTGACCGGCTCTCTAGGTGTACCTGGAGATCTCCCTTAGAGATTAGTTAGTGTTCAGTAAGCCTCGCATCGTGGAGAAATAGCCATGTCTACAACTCAGGTAAATCAGAGTGGGCTTGTGTTACAACCCAGCCAAAGAACTTCCTACTGGGTTTTGGGCGATAATAAGATGTGTTGGGTAACGCCTGCCGGACTGGAACAGTTTTTCATGGAAATTGGCACAAGAGCAGATGATCCCACTGCACCGCCACCCCCCATTACAGATGCAGATATTCAAAAGGCGATCTGCCCTTGGCAGTAAGCTCCGCTTATCGCCTAAGTGCAAGAATCGAAGTTAGGCGATAGCCCAAAGGGCTGACGCAGAGCGTATCGCCTAAAGTCAGCGACTAGTAATAATTCGGTCTGGCTAAATTTTTAAACTTTGTGAGTTGGTTATCGAAAAGCAGTTTCACCGTCCCTGTAGGACCATTGCGATGCTTAGCGATAATTATCTCTGCTTCACCTCGGTCGGGCGAATCGGGGTTGTAGTAATCGTCGCGATACAACATCAATACTAAATCAGCATCCTGCTCAATACTGCCACTATCACGTAGATCCGACAGCATCGGTCGTTTGTTGGTTCGAGCTTCGACAGCTCGCGATAATTGGGACAGGCATATAACCGGACACTGCATTTTCATCGCAATTTTTTTGAGCGAGCGCGAAAGATTCCCTATCTGTTGGTTCCGATTTCCGTTGAAGCCACTTTCGCCCCCCGGAATCAGCTGCAAGTAATCGATGACAATCATCCCTAAAGGCTGTTTTTCTTTCAACTCAACTTTTCTGCACTCACGTTCAATATAAGCCGGTGAAGTATCGGTACTTTCGTTCAAGTAGATGGACATGTCTGAAAGAAAGTTAATGCTTCGCGATAGCGGCTCCCATTGGGTTTGTGAAATTCTACCACTCCTTAAGTAAGAAGTCTCAATGCCAGACTCACTCGCTAACAATCTAGAACAAAGCGCACTCTTTGACATCTCCAAAGTGAAGATAGCAATTGGTAATTTAGATGAAGCTGCAATGTTATGGACAAGATTGAGACAAAAAGCGGTTTTTCCCATTGAGGGACGACCCGCGACAATGATCAAGTCTCCTCGCTGGAAACCACTAGTCATCCCGTCTAAATCATAGAAACCACAAGGAATTCCTGGTAAAGCGATACCTTGATGGCGAGTTTCAATATCTTGGAAAGTATTAATCAGGCTTTCCGAGATATGTGTAGTGTCTTCGGATGATTGATTGCGTTGCAGGTCCACGAGCATTTGTTGCAACTGCTCGATAACCTGATCCATTGGCGCGACTTCTTCTGATTTATGCATCATTTCTATGGCAGTAGTGCCGAGCTTTCCTAGTTGTCTTCTCTGCCACTTCTCTACTACCAGTTGAGCTAAAACCTCAATATTCGCTGCCGAAACCGTTCTGTCAACGAGGTTAGTTAGCTTGGTTATTCCTCCAACAAGGTCTAATAAATCGTTGTCCTTGAGGTAGCTTCGCATGAAAATCAAATTAGTCGGTTGTTCTTTTAGGTGTAGTTTTAGAGCAGCTTCATAAATACGATTATGGGCTTTCAGGTAGAAGTGAAAGGGCTTCAAGACATCCTTGACTCTTTCTATAGCGCCTGGATCAAGCAAAATCCCGCCAAGAACAGCTTCTTCAACCTCAAGGTTGTGGGGTGGTAGTTGATTCAAGGCACTAGCAAACTGAAGATCTTCGTTTTCGGACACGGTAAACATCTCCTAAATTAGGGTTACAAACAATTACAGGATTTAGCGCGATATATATTCAGTCGGGAATTTTCTCATCCGCCAGCATTTCGGGTTTGTTAGCGATCGCCCACTGATACCATTTCGCAGAAAGTTCATGGGTGCAGAATCTTCTTAGCCCCTCATTCAAAAGCCGCGTTTTGTACAGGCGATGGCGATCGCCCCAATTCGCAAAATCGTACCTATCCTTCTGTTTCGCTACTTCCTCTGGATTCTGTGCAAAATCGCTAATTTTACGTCCCAGAGTGGAACAAGCCTTCATCCAATCCTGGAAAGCTATCATCACATCGACTTTGCCCTTATTAGCATCAGCAAGAAGCGTCGTGACATAGGAGCGAGGATTAATGATGCGATCGCGCGATTTCATCGTTTTGTAATATCCGAGGAAAGATGGCTCTTGTAGCGGATCATCGAAAAAAGTCAAAGCTTGAGAATCGTTCTCGGCTGAGACATTATTTTGCTGCGAGTCTACCGAGGTATTATGGATAACTTCAACTTTCATAGTGCAATCATCAGTACTTTGCGCAACTTCGGCGTTATCAGTGAAAACCGTACGCGCCGCGCCGCAAAGTGTGTCCTCATGAGTAGATATACTCGGAGTAGCGAGATCCGGGTTTTTATTAGCAGAAAAAGAATTTTCGTGTTTTACCAGATCCTGGTAAGAGGCGCTGCTCTTAATTTCCAGATCCTGGTAAGAGGGGAACCTCTTTTCTTCTTTTTCCTGTTCCTCCCTCTCCTCGGTGATCTGATTGAGTAATATAGTTTGACTAATATTATTAGAGGGCTGGAAACTTTCTGCAGTAAGCGTTTCAGCCTGCTCCCCACTATTATTTGCGACTACCCCACTATTATTTGCGACTACCCCACTATTATTTGCGACTATCGGTAAAGCTGTAATGCCTGTATCGTTTTTGTCGTCATTTTTTTGCACTACGGATAAATCTTGTAGAAGGAGGTTACCTACTTTTTCGGAGTCGATGCGGTAGAACTTCGTTGCATCTCCTTTTAATTTGTTCGGCTGGGCTGAGATGATATACCCATTCCTCTCTAACGCCAAAAACAAGCGTTGCACGTTTTTATGTCCTCCGAGCGCAGGATACATCCGTGCCCACTCGCGGTAAGGTCCGGCGGTCCACCATTCGTTATGTTGGAAGTATCCGCGCTTATTATTCCGGCAGTTGCTTTGACACCAGCTTTCGACCACCTGAATGAGAAACGCTTGAGCGAGACCAATTTCGTTGGCTACGCTCCAATAGATTTTTGTGTAGCTGGGTTCCTGTTGGTGCTTTCGTCGATAAATGATTTCGGCTCTTTTATCGATGGCGGTAGGTGATGCATTCATACTGCGGCACCTCCAACCAGAGTTGCGATCATCCTTGGGCAGTAAGCGACGCTTATCGCCTGAAAAGATTTTTCGGCTTGGACGACCGTTTGTTCGGTTCGGTGCATTCCTGCTGGGTATACTAAAACAGAGGAGCAACTTCCGTTCATAGGACTTGTTTGTAGTTGGATCTTCTTACAATTCCCACGAACTTCCGAAGATGCCCTTTCCCAGAGAGAAAAATTTAGAGATGTCTGTCTCTTCCGAAAACCTCGCGAATTCCACGCGGGATTTTTGGCGTCTGGAAATCTTTTTACTAAATCCGCAAAATGATTGGTGTCATGATTATTACTACGCCCGAAAGGCGTGTCATAATACGAATCGTTTCGCGCCGAAACGTTCGCTACAGAAAGCGTTTGGGGCGCGAAATTTAATTTTTGGGCGCTCGCCTCTAGCGGGATTTCGCGTATCGCACTTAGAACTACAAAATTCATGAAAATAGCTGTCCTTTGAGCAGCAGTAGATTTTCCGAGATCTCCGCTCCAAAAGACAAAAGCACTCTTTCACAAAAATTTATAAGTATTATGGGGGCTATATGCTAGGCATTTTTTTAGTCTTGTTGACCCGGTGAAAGGATAAGGTACTTGATTACCAGGAATCCTCGTGCCATAATACTGCTATTGGAAAGGGTGTACACCCGATTCAATAAAATTTAATTTGTTTTTTTTAGTGTGCTTCGTCTTTTTGGGCGAAGTTTCTTTTTTGGTTAGCTTACCGGAGCAACAATACAGGTGTTGTTTGTTTTGTTCCGGATGGCAACATCTTAATACAAATGTTCCTGGTTAGGCAAGATGCGATACGCCTTTGGCGTCTGCGCTCCGCGCAATCGCAGATTTCTAAATCTTCTCCCCTGTATGCTTTTTCGCCCGGTTGCAAATTGAAAACAGAAGATATCTTCTGTACGATAGGCAACCGGGTTATTGTTTGCTTTACATAGCTTTCTCGACGAAGTTTTCGGATTAGGAAAAAGAATGTCATTAAGGAATGTCAACCCATCGCAACTACTGCTGTGGCTTTGGCTTTGGCTTCGGCATATCCAAAGGTGCTCCACTTGCCCTTGGCTTGAAGTCACCTTTGGGCTTAAACGGTGGCAAGTCACTTCTTGGTGGTCGCGTGTCTTTGCCAGCGGCTTTATCAGCTGCTCGTTTTTCTGCCATTGCTGTCGCCTTA
>JAESGJ010000441.1_pt1 | contig 23434 bp, 19 predicted proteins | sample 9266241 | NCBI WGS metagenome assembly JAESGJ01 (sample SAMN14514841, study PRJNA621669) | algae metagenome | isolation source: Brasilonema octagenarum HA4186-MV1 and co-occurring heterotrophs from wet... | place: USA: Manoa Valley, Hawaii | collected 2009-07-20 | reverse complement strand
TAAGGCGACAGCAATGGCAGAAAAACGAGCAGCTGATAAAGCCGCTGGCAAAGACACGCGACCACCAAGAAGTGACTTGCCACCGTTTAAGCCCAAAGGTGACTTCAAGCCAAGGGCAAGTGGAGCATCAAAGGAGATGCCGAAACCAAAGCCAAAACCACAGCAGTAGTTACTTAATGACATTACTTTCCGTATTCCGAAAACTTCGTCGGGAAAAGAGTCTCAAGAAAAATATTGCCAGCAAAATAGACTTTTTCCGCTAAAAAAAAATTGTTTGTGAAGCTGCTACCCTGCTTTTTGAAGTATTATTATACATAGTTTCTCGCACCTTTGCGAGGATTCCCTAGATAAAAAAAATGGGATACCCCGCCTGAGCTAGCATATCCTCATTCAGTACTTTCAGTACTTAATTTAGTAAGTTCATTTATTGTAATGCAATATTGCATGATGTACAAATGAATTAGGCTAGTTGATTTTCCAGGCGGGGTTCCCTCTACACAAGAGGAAACCAAGCATGAAAACGCCAAAAACGCCCCCAAGCTTAATTAAAAGCACTTCCCAAGAAAAATCCGATACTCCAATTGTGTCGGTTTCCGCCTCAAAAAACCAAGAGGGATTTCCACAATCATCGAAATACTCCCTAAGAGGAACGGGAAAGTTTAAAGCGTTCAGCAGAAGCAATCCGTGTCCGGTGTGCGACAGAGATGACAGTGCTTGTCGGTATAGTCTAGAAGATCAAAATTTTATCCAGTGCTTTACATTTGCTGATGCACGCAAGCGTGAGTTGATAAACGGGTACGTTTGCGTAAAAGAGGCTTCAGGTCACACAGCCAGCTTTGTACCTGACAACTCAGACGATTGGAACAGCGAAAGATTTCAGCAATTGCGCCAGGAACGGCAAGCTAGAATTGCCGCTAGAATTGCTGAACAACAAGTACGCAATAATGCAGCTCTATCGTTGATAGAGCGAGATAGAGCAACTCGTCAGCTGCATTATTGCCTTGGACTTAGCGCCAGCCATCGCCAAAACCTGCGAAATCGTGGTTTAAGTGATGCCCAAATTGATGCTGGATATTTCTTCTCTGTCTTGCCTAACGCAGATCTACCACTTGGCATTCCAGCGAATTACCCTGGCGTACGGGATGGTAAATTATCTGTTTCTGGATCTGGCTTCGCTTGTCCCATATGGACTGTAGATGGATTAATCAGTGGATGGCAGGTACGTCTAGACAATGAGAGTGAAGGTAGGTACAGATGGGCTAAGGGTATTGCATCGTCCCACCTACCAAATGGTGAGCTGCCAATCACCATTGTTCGTCCCGACAGAATTGAGCACAATTGGGTGGCAGATATCGAAGGAATCCTCAAGCCCTACATTGCAGCGAAAAGATTGGGTGCAATTTGTCTTGGTGCTGCTGGTGGTAATGTTACCAGCTCGCCCGAACAGATTAAGGATGCGATTGCCAAACTAAACATTACCCAAATAATTGATTTTCCCGACGCTGGGGATATTCTTAACCATCAGGTAATGCGTCGTCGCCTAGCTAAGTACAAATTCTACAAGTCTTTAGGGCTACAGGTACAGATTGCTTGGTGGGGTCAAATCACCAAAGAAGAAAGCGATATTGATGAACTGGAATCCCTAGAGGGTATCCGGTATATCAGTATTGAGGAGTTTGTTGCGATTGCACAATCTCTCAAAACTCTCCCCAAAAAAGAGATCGAACAAGAATCAACACACGAATACTTCTCGCAACGTGCTCAACAGCTAGACGAAGAGCAAGAACAATTTGAACAACACGCAGAACGTCACAGTGAGGAGCTAGCAGCTGGTGCAAAAGTTCAATGGATGCTCAATTACCCAGAACGGGTAAAGCGTACCCATGAAGCACTGAGATCCGTTGATGCATTCAAGCCCGTCATCCAGGATACAAAGTTTATCAACTTACTTGTTGACCAATTCCTGAAACAAGAACAGGCAGAAGAAACAACAACCAATCGCAAACTAACGGACTTGGAACCTGGCTTCTACGGATTGAAAGTGAGCATGGGTGGTGGAAAAAGTCGCCAAATGCGAGACGTAGTTCAGGCATTCTCCTCTGGCAATGTAATCACTTTTAGAAATAGTATCGCGCTTCAGTTCTGTCATGATCCAGAAATTGATGATAATATCTTCTACATCTGGGATATCAAAGGAATTCAATCTACAGAAGAACAAAGAAAAGCTTGGGTAAAAGCCAAGGCGCAATGGATGGGAGGGTGCATTGAGTCGCTGGCTGAGTTTAAGCCCAAAGATATTTTGGTACTGGAGGAAATTGAGCAGGTAAAGCGCTCACTGCTTATAAGCTCTACTTGCCGTAGGAACCGTAAAGAACGGCTCCAACTATTCAAGGAGCATCTGCGAGCTGCTAAATATGTTTTCCTAAACGATGCTGATCTAAGCGGCTCCACCCTGAAATGGCTGCAAGAACTAGATACTAGTAAGAAAATTAATATAATTCACAACATTACCAAGCGTTTCCAGTGGCAGTGTTACTTTTACACTGGAGCATCTGAAATACTGTCTAATGGAGAAATCAAACTGACGCCAAATAATCGAGCTAAGTTTGAAGACGTTTTGTTAAGTGCGATCTGCGCTCCGCGCAGCACCGAAGATATCGCACACGGCAAGATTCCTCTGATTGCCACAGACTCACAACGCTGGGCTGAGTCGATAGAAAGAGCTATTCTTATGGTTAATCCTGGTGCTAAAGGAATAAGAATCGACTCCACAACCAAAGCGAGCGACGATCCAGAGATCCGGGCACAAGTTGACGCATTTCTATCAAATCCAAACAAATGGATCGAAGAAAATCAACCCGACTATGTAATATACTCTCCTACTTGCGAAGCATCGCTCGACATCACAATTCAAGATTACTTTGATGCCGTCTATGGCTGTTTTGTCCATGCAAACTTCCTCAGCTGCAAACAGTTGTTGGGACGCCTACGGACAAACGCACCACGTCACATCTTCGCCAAAACTCATGTTGGATCTGATGACATGGGTTCCAATTCTCCACTGCCTCAAGTGCTTGCCAAACACATGTTTCAGCACAATTTTGAAACATTGCGAGAAATTACTTTAGCTGAGTACCCAGAGATCAAAGACGACTTTCAGCTAATTCAAAAGCTGGCTGAGATTATTGACTTTGAATCGGGAGAGTACAAGAATCCTCACATTCAAGCCATAGTCGAGATTAAGGCGCAAGACAACTACAGTCGTTCTGATCTGCGAAAGTTGTTAGCAGAGGAGTTACAGCAGTGTGGGCATATTGTGACCATGCTTGAGCCATGCACACAGGAAATAAGCCTGCCTTCTTCACCGCACCGCAAGAAAATTATTCAAGAGTGGGCTGAGGAGATCGCTAACTCTGAAGATATCAGTATTGAAAGAGCGCGAGAAATTCAACATTCTGTGAGAGCAAAGATGAGCGAGCGGCACGCAGCAACCAAAGCAATCTTACAGTACAGACTGCCTGACTACACTATTACTTCCAAGTTCTTAGAAGATTACTATTTGGACGACAGGAACTGGATAACTCGTCAAGAGATGCGTTACTTGCTGGATCATCCTGAAATGTCACGACAGTTCGATCAAGAAACTTGGTCCCAGGCATTAAAGAATGATACAGCTTGGTGGGATATTCGCACCAATGCACTGAAAATTAAAGCACTTAGCACATTGGGGATTCCGGCGATCGCTAAAAGTGGTAAGGCATGGGACAAAGGTACAGATTGGGTTTTGGATTTTAAAGAACTAGTTTTGCAAAATCAGAAGTTGGTGAAGCTGGCACTTAACATCACAGCCAAAGAAGACAGCGACCCATGCTATTTACTGCGCCGCTGCCTGGAGCAAGCGGGTTATCCAGTGATTGGGTCACAGCGCAGAAAAGATGGCACTAGAATTCGGATCTACAAAGTTGACGCTAAAGTACTTGCTGATGATTCGAGCGTTTATGCTGATGTGAATAGGGCGATAAGCCGGAGGCAAGACAGCGAGCGTATCGCAAAACGCTTTGAATCTAAGCTTTCTAAGCTGAACTCAGATGTCACAGCGTCACAAACTAATCCTGTAGAAATCATTATTAGCTCAGTTTGTGACACCTCTGATTTACTTATCCCCGCTGGCTTAGAAGAAATAAAAGAAAATCTAGATGAACAAGATCCACCGCCTAATTACCCATCACCTCCCAACGAACTGCAATTAGGCGACGCTGTGACGATAAACCTCCCCAAATCCAAGCACCACGGGCGATTGGCTTATATCAGTGAGATCTATCGCTCCTGTGGACAAGATTGGGTGAGTGCAAGTTTTGATGATGGCACTTCCTCAAAAGTGGATCTACCAACTCATGAGGTAGGGAAAGCGTTCGTCAAGCAGGCAACAGCTTGAACAGAAACCAAAGAATTTGTAATTGCTGTCGGGTAACAAATTCTGCTTTTTCTTAACTTGTCACTAATGGTTATAGCTGAAAACTTATTCTTGCCACCAATCATCAACAATATCCTCAGATAATTCATATTCGGAAGTAATCTGCCGAGCATACTCATCACCTATCTTTTTTGAATGTCCAATCAACATAGCAAAAGACTCTGTAATATCTTGTTTTCCGGATTGGCGAATATGCTTCTCAGCAATATGTCGTAAAGCATGGGGATTAGTCCATCTTTCTTCGCCGAATAAAGCCTTTGAGGAGATAGCGAACGCCCTGATGACAACTTGCCAAATGCTGGTTACATCAAGAGGATTGCCAAAAACTTCTTTGCCATTCTTCCTATTCTTTCCAAACTTGAAGAACAAATGATTGTGGTTCTCAAAATTGGTTTTAGCTACCTGCCAAAAAGCAATTCGCTGTTCTATTTTCCTTAACTCTTTTTCTAAGTACTCAATGTATTTTTGAGAATCCTGTTGCACTTGCACGCTTAAAACGCCTTGTTTTGCAGCTGATAACTGGCTATGAATCTTTTCAGTTTTGTCGGAATTGTGCCCCCAAAATTTCATCCACTCGTCTAAGGTTTTGATTGATTCCTCAATTAAAGGTCGCCACTTGTAGATCCACATATCTAGGTCTTGGGTTAAGATAGTGGGTAATTTATAGTGGCGTGGCTTACCAGTAACACCAGAATTTTTGTGTTCTGTTAACTTAGCCACATAGTACGGATTCCCATCTTCATCTTCGCATCGGAATAAAGTTTCACCCAGTTTGAAGTTTCTAATTTCCTCTTGGCGAACAGGACAGTAGACTAGAATTTTGACGATCAAATAAATCTGCCATGAGCGAGCAACTGCGGAAATGTTTCTTTTATGCAAACGGGCAACTTTTCCAGTTTCATTCTCATTACCAATGTGAGTAGCACATGATTTTCGCAAATAATCAACAACTTGTCTAGCTTGTTCGTGTGTTAATTGTTTATGTTCCCATTTTTGGGCTTCCAGTTTTTCTTTTTCTTTGGAGTATTCCTCTGCAAACTCATTACGCAAATCTTTTAAATCTAAAATTAAGGGAATATCAGACCAATTGCGTCTAGTTGATTTGTCATAGTTCAACCACTTGGCAATAGCAATTGATGTTTTCGCCATATTGACACCAGTTGAATGGGAAACCCCACGTGTTTCAACTACCCAATAAGTGTATTCATCTAAAAGGTCTACATCAGTCAACAGTTCTAGATGTAGTTCTGACAAGAGTTTTTGACGAAAATCAGAAATCAGTTGGATCTGTAGTTCAGAAAGAAAAGAAAATTTTTCATTAGATAAAAAATGAAAATGATCAGGAGAAAAGAGATAATTATTGACATCAGTCAATAACCTTAAATGTGATTCAGACAGTAGATGATTTTCAACATACCAGCCTAAGAAGCACAGTATTGCTTGTTCATCTCTTTTTAAAGTTGATTGTTTAATCGCATCAATTTTAGGTCTTCTAGCTTCTCCTTCTTGTCTATGCTGTCTATATTCACGCACAGTTCGGCGGAGATGTTTTCCTCCTGTTAATCGGAAATCCTTATACTCCTCAATTTCATTAATGAGAGATAGCGGTAAGTCGTCTTTTGATAGACCATAAAAAGAAGCTTTACCAGTACCAGTTCCTGGTTTAGGAGCAATTTTCACTCTAGATGGAGCGATTTTAACAACAGAGTCAGGGAATAAAGAAATCCACCAAGGTTGCTTTTCTAACCACTCGAAAAATCGTTTCACAGCCGAACGGTAATTTTTAGCTGTTTTGGTAGAGATTTCTTTATTTTCAATTGCCTTTGTAATCTGGCGTTCAAATATTTGTAAAGCATCTTTAAGTTGAGCAACCGGAAAGTCATTACCGTAGGCTGCAAACTCATCAAGCTGAAAATTTTTGATTTTTGGATCTAATTCGGTCAGAACGTATTTCCTTAGCGCAATGCTAAGATACTTTTCCAAATTTCCATCAACTTTCTTAAATTTATGAGAAATCTGCCATAGATCAAGAGTGTAAGTTAGCGTATATTGTTGCATATTAAAAGAATTTTTATTCCAAATATTTACTGGTGAGTAAAAAGTTAATTTTTCTGATTTAGAATGAAAATCAGTTATGTCAGTAAAACATGATATTATAGTACATTATTACTACTAAATTGGCAAGTATGACTTCATACGTTTTTTGGATGAAGTCATACTTGATGAAAATGGCTTAAACCTTTACACAGTATTAATTTGAGCAATTAGGGCTTGGAATGCCTCTGGAATCTGAATGGTGGGATTATGGTTGAAAATAGTAAATATTATGGTACACTAGTACTGTTTTTTTTCCAAAAAATATGAAAAAATATTCGCTCAGTTATGCGCTTAACCTTTGGAATAATTCAAAAGATTCTCAAAAAGTTGATGCTAATTTCTCTAAATACTTGAGTATTTCTTTGAGAAGATATGTGTTCACTGAGTTGGATAAACAAGCGAAAAACTTAACTGCTAAACAGTTCGATACATATTGTCAAGGAGTGGCACTTGAGCAAATTAAAAATGCACTAACTACCTTTGATATTCAAACTAAAATTGCAGTTGAATCAGGTCAACTGTCAAAACAAACTAAGGAGAATTATCGTTCTGCTTTACGAAGGTTTCTAGAATGGATGGAAAAACAAACTTGGTGGAAGGAGTTATTTGTATGTGAAATAGTAGATACAGATGTAGCTCCTTTCCGTAAACCGCTTGCTCCTAAAGTAACTCGCGGTAAGTTACCATTCTATGGATTAACGCTAAATGATTTACCAGAAAACGTATTGGCAGAAATTGAAGAGTTTAAAGAATTCCGCCTAAATGGTGGAAAAAATCTTCGACTTTCATTTCGTGAACGTAGATTGTCAGGAGAAGGGAGAGTTTTTAGACCGAAGATAGATCCAATTAAACCTACAACTTTCCTGAAAGAGGAGCAGGCAATACTACGTTTTTTTGGTTGGTATCATCAAAACTATCTTGAGTCACAATTAAGTTTAGAATTACTAACAAATATTGAATTATTAGATGATTACACTTACTGGATGACAACGACTAGAAATGTGAGTCACTCTACTGGTGTTCATATGGTGGGTACGGGTATAGCCATTGCTAAGTGGTTAAACTTTAACATCTCAAAACGCCGCAACTGGTTAGACGTACCAATCATTTTAGAACTACAAGATTTGCAGAGTGAGTATGCAGAAATTTATGCGCAAGAAAAGAAGCAGTCTTTGAGTGCAAAATGGAATTCCAAGAAGCTAAGTCACCAATCAGCACGCCAAGTCGTTCAATTCTTACAAACATTATGCGCTCCTAATTATGGTAAGCATGATAAAGAAACTGGAGAATTTCTTAGTCATGGAACGCGAGATAATTCAGCTATAGTTAGAGCTTGGCAGATTTACTTGATTGTCAAAATTTTAGTTTACTGTCCTGTTCGTCAAGAGGAAATTAGAAATTTTAAATTGGGTGATACTTTGTTTCGTCAAGAAGATGAACATGGTAATCCCTACTATGTAGCTAAATTACCAGAACACAAGCGTTCTTCTCTAACTGGTAAACCTCGCCATTACAGATTGCCTGCAATTTTAACACCAGATTTAGATATGTGGGTTTATAAGTGGCGACCTTTAATTAAGGAATCAGTGACAACTTTGGCAGGATGGATAGATTTTTGGGGCTATGGTGGAGGTAAGATTGAACGAATCGAAGCCAGATTAGAAGCTGCTAAACAAGGAATCATTGGGGAAAAAGTTACCAATTCTCTTGATGAATATATTCAGCAACAACAAATAAGATTACAAGCAGCTAAAAGTTGTATAACAGTTTGGGAAGTTGCTAAAGAAAATTTAGAAAGCCATAACTACTTATTTTTCATCCTTACCAAGGGTGAGCCAGAAAGTTTTGGTAAACCTCATTATGTAGCTAGTGTCTGGCGGCTAGTCAATAGAGCTATTGCTAGAGGAACCAAAACACTTTTTGGAGAAGAGCGATGGACTAATCCCCATGCCTTGCGGCATATTGCTGAGGCACATATTCGTCTTTCTGGCAAAGCTAATATTGCTGCTTCTTTTGGTGCTTTGATCGGCCACTCCAAGGAGATGGGCGACGAGTATGCCGAACAAGTGCTTTCTGAATATGACTTAACGAAAAATATTGTTGATGATTGGTGGGAATAAATTATATGTCATTAGATTTATACCATCCGTGACCTGACTTTTCACTTTTATGTGGAAAAGTCAGAAGAGAGCGCGTTATACCGTTTCACTTTAAGGTTGATACAAATAGGCAGCAGGGGAGCAGAGGAGCAGAGGAGCAGGGGTGAAAGAATTTGTATCAGTAATTTCGTGAAATGGTATTACTCCCACTATGACCCCTCTTTCATCACCAAATCAATCGCAGAGTCAATTAACTCAACCGCCGCTGTCTCATAATGATAAGTCTTAAACCGAAACTTGCCCACTTGTTCGAGTTGCTTCGACGGGCGATGTCCATATTTATCCTCATATAGTTGTAGTGCAATAGTACCAATAGTTGTCATCTGTCCAGGGGTAGCAATTCGTCCGCGTTCTTGCAGTCTTGATGCGACAGTGACTGTAGTTGGTGTTGCACTTGCAACCCCCCTGGCTTTGCCTAAGCGCGAGAATATTTTGGTGAGTTCATCAATCGGTGAGATAAGTAAAGTCATTAGCCCAGTAAACCGTTTTGCTGGTTTATCTGTCGCCACAGCAATCTTTAATGCTTCTGGTTGTCCAACCGCGATAAATGTTCCCTGAGCGCGAGTCATGGTCGTGTAAAGCAGTTGACGGGTTAACATGAGGTAGTTAGACATGAGTAATGGGAAAACCACATACGGAAATTCACTCCCCTGGCTCTTATGGCAAGTTATACAAAACGAATGCATAATTTCCTCAAACTTACCAGGATAGTACTCAACAATCGCGCCTCCCTCAAATGAAATCTTCACCATTTGTTTTTCCTCTTCCACAGCAATAACCCTCCCAGTCTCCCCGTTCATCACTGGCGGGACGGTATCGTAACGATTTTTGAGTTGTATCACCCTATCCCCCACTCGGTAAACAACCTCGCCAGAAACGACTTCTTTTTGGTCGGATTTTTTTGGATTGAAGATGGGCCCAAGAAGCTTATTGAGATTGTGAACCCCAGCTGCTCCTTCTTTTTGGGGTGCTAACACCATTAGTTGTTGATTTAAATCCACACCTTCACTTACCATAGATGTGGCTAACTCCACAATAGTTCTAGCCGTCGCTTGTGGTGAATCTGTTTCCACCATCGCGCAGTCCCCTACATCCATCCACTCGGATGCAGTATGAAATTTGTGCAGTGTCGGAACTGTACCAGAATTTACATCGCTAGCTGCATAAATAATCGGGCTTTCGTGTCGCTGTCGATAAATAGTCTGCAATCTTGTTGTCGGTACTATTTCAGAATAAAGCAAGTCTCGCAGCACCATTCCAGCCCCGACACTCGGTAATTGGTCAGAATCTCCTACCAGCAAAATTTGGGTTTTTGGCTGTAAAGCTTTCAGTAGGGAATTGAACAGGAATATGTCCACCATTGAAAATTCATCAACAATCAGCCAATCAATAGCAAGGGGATTATGCTCGTTATAGAGAAAGGCGCTCCCTTGTCCTTGCCATTGGAGTAGACGGTGAATGGTAGTTGCGGACATACCTGTTGCGTCTTTCATCCGGTTGGCAGCTTTCCCCGTGGGAGCACAAAGAGCTATAGTTGCCCCAATGGATGTCAACCATTGCACTCCTGTTTTTAGCACATGGGTTTTGCCGCGTCCTGGTCCACCTGTAATTATACTAATCGGATATTTAACTGCCATGAACAAGGCGCTGATTTGTTCATCGCTCAAACGTGAGAGTTCGCGATACTCAGCTGCAGAAAAGTCGGCTAACCAGTGTTCTAGATGTTCTGTCGAGTAAGTTGGTTGATTAATGAGAGTTTTAATTTTTAACGCGACAGAAACTTCGGCGCGGTAGGCGGCTCTTAAATAAACACTATTGGCAACTTCGCCATAAACTAAAGTTTGGTTCTCAATTAACTTCTCAACAATGGTACTCAAAGATTTATAATCAGGTGTGTGGTTAGGACGTACAAGTATTGACACAGCGCGTGCAAGCAATTGGGATTCAGGCAGAAAACAATTGCCCTCACTCAAGGCATCTTTCAAAACATGGAGTAGACCTTTTTCGTACCGAGTCTGACTGGAAACCGAGATACCAAGGGACAGCGCTAACTCATCAGCAGTTTTAAAGCCGATGCCTTCAATGTCATCAATTAATCTGTAAGGGTCGCGAGAAAGTACTGCTGAGGTTTTGTGTCCGTAATGGTCACAAATCTTTAAGGTTAACTTCAGTGATGTTCCCACAGCCAAAAGCTGAGCAATAGCTGCTCTTTTCGGATTGGCTTTACTTTCTGACCAAGCTTTGGTAATTGCAGCGATTCTATATTTAGCAAGTCCAGGGATTTCCTCAAGTCTTTCTGGATTGGTATCTAACACCAATAAGGTGGAATCGCCAAAATGGTTTACAAGAGTTTGGGCAGTTTTCTTCCCGATTCCACGAAAAAGTCCACTTTCTAAATACTGCTGGATTTCGACCAAGGTTAATTCTGGAAGTTTATCGGCTTTAGGGAACGAAATCATGAGTTAAATAGCAGTTGAAACAGTTATCAGTTATCAGTTATCAAGTACCCGCAGTATCAGTTATCAGTTACCAGTTACCAAGAGAAAATTGAGCAATATTCCCGTATTCATGTGATGATAAGTTATGGAAACTCTACTTTACCAAATTGAACTATTGTAACGCTCTACTTTAATGACAGAGCAATTAACACGGCAATTAGATTTGGTTCTCGCCACTCCAACGCCGCTGACTCTTCACCCAGCGGCGGTCTATTTGTCATCTCTAACTTCTGGTTCTCGGCGCACTATGCAGAAGGCGTTGAATGCGATCGCTCGATTGCTCACTTCGGGTGAATGCGATGCAATGTCAGTGGATTGGTCGAAATTGCGCTACCAGCACACAGCTGCAATTCGGGCTGTGTTGATGGAACGATATTCACCCGCTACTGCTAACCGGATGCTTTGTGCTTTGCGGCGTGTGTTACGGGAAGCTTTTCGTTTGGGGTTGATGAGTGCGGATGATTATGCCCATGCAGCGGATGTTTCCAATGTGCGGGGCGATTCACCTTTACGAGGACGGTTGTTGAAAATAAGTGAAATTGCGGCGCTGTTGAAAGATTGCAAGAATGACCAAGATATGATAGGAGTACGAGATGCAGCACTAATTGCTATTCTCAGCGGTTCTGGGTTGCGTCGTTCTGAAGCGGTGGCTTTAGACAGAGGGGACTATAACCCGGAAGATGGTTCAATGCTTGTCCGCAAGGGTAAAGGGGGAAAGTCGCGGACGGTGTATTTACCAGGGGGTGCAGTATCTGCACTTGATGCTTGGCTTATGGTAAGAGGTGATTTGAGGGGTGCTTTGATTTGTCCCGTGCGACGGGGGGGTCATGTTGAAATTAAGCATATGACTGACCAGGCGGTGATGGTGATTCTCCAAAAGCGTGCTTTGAGTGCAGGTGTGGCTGCTTTTTCTCCTCACGATTTTAGGCGCACGTTTATTAGTAATTTGTTAGAAGCTGGTGTGGATGTTTTGACTGTGAGTCGTCTGGCGGGACATGCGGACCCAGCGACTACCCAAAAATACGACTTGCGTCCTGAGGTTGCCAAGCGGCAAGCTGTCCAGTTGTTGCACGTCCCCTATGATGGCTAAACGGTATGAACCCGCCTGCTAGCGGTTAAATCTATCTGTCATCACTTGATGTATTAGTAACTATTTGATTTTCTGACGGATGCTTGTAATGAGGTTGGTTAATGGTCGGACATAAATAATCAAAGGAATTATCAGTATGTTCCAGTCGCATATTGCGGGGTGCATCTAAAGCAATCACAGCATCTCCAATTTTTTCACAACGTTTGCAATCACAGGCAGATGCTCCAACAGCTAATATTTCTTTGAGGTTATTGGCAATATTGATAAATCCCCTCGTGTTTGAATTTTTCGGTAGTTGGGAGGCTTGTTCGACTAATCGCGAAATTTCGTCACGATACTGTACTAAAAGAAACTGGTCAATTTGACATTGGCTGCGACAAGTTTTTACATCACCAAATTCATCAGCAAACTGCTTTAATGCACCAGCAGGATTTTTTAAATCAACGTTAAGCGGTACAAGAGCGCGGGTGCAGGCAGTTGAATCAATATTGGTATTGTTAAACTTTCTTCTTAGAATCAGTTCAAAGCGTTTGATATAAATTGCTAAGATAGAAAGAGCTTTTTCTTTATCTTGAGGACTGCTAAAATTGAGTTGGTGTGTGCTAAAAAGTTGAGGGATAAGCTGTAAAATTGCTTTGAGTTCGCTTGTCTTAAATCTATTGCTCCACAGAGCGATGGCATCTCCAATATTGTTTATAGTTTCTAGGCGCAGCACAAAGTAGAAAGAAATAAGATTAATCAGATAACTTCGCTTTATCTCCATTTGAATATAGTTAGAGATATAAAGCTGTTGGTTAGCAAACTGCGATTCAAAGTATTGTTTGTAGGTTTGCGTACTAAGTAGTAGAGACCGCGTAACTGAGGTGTCTAAAAAGCGTTCTTGGATAGGTTTGTCCTCCATATTGTGTTATTCTTCGTCTGAATCCCTATCCTGACTATCGTCAAGTTTTACCCCGAATGGTAAAGTCTCAAAGCCTAAGTCTTCTAAAGTTAAAATAGAGTCCTCGACTGACAAATTGGTGATTGTTTCTTGATTCACTAGGGATGCAAGTAAATCATAAGCTCCTTGGTACTGACTGGCATTATAATCAATCCAACGGTTAGAATATGCAAGTGCATCATGCAGCGCCATTACCACTTCTGTACAGGGGTCATGAATGTATTTATCGCGCAACTTCCGCATAGTACGCAATAGGTTATCTGCATAGACAGCTGCTATTGGTTCTCCAGAGTAAGAAGAGAGTTTTTGTAAATCAACTAAGATAGCTTTGGTGATTTCTACTCTTGAATTTTCTAAGACAGTCTGCGAAATATTCATTGTTTTTCTTCTCTTGAAAGTTGAGTTTTTCTGGACTTATATTACGATTTGCGCCGCGAAAAAGTTGTTGTTACGGGCGCGAACGCGCGTTACTACTTTTTATTTTTGGTTAAATTATTGAGTTTGGTGAGACTGGAGCGAATATTCCCCACTTCTTTACGACTCTTGAGGCGCTTTTTGGCTTCCTTGATAACCTGTCGCATCACTGATTCTTTATCTTTACAGGTTACGTAGAAAGCTTCGACTAACGTTTCTATTGTTACTTTATCGCGGTGACACAGTTCGTCGAGTTCGTCTTTAATGGGAACCTCCAACCTTACGGGAACTCTAGGAGCAATTTCTGGGTAACTGGCGAGTAAATCTTCCAAGCGTTTGAGTTCCGATACTTCGGTTGGTTGCTGCACCGCATCAGTTGCACTCAGTTCTGTTAAAGTGTCAGTAGTAGTCGGTTGCTGCAATACATCCTGGCGTGGGGGAACAGTCGGTTGATTAGCACGGCTGCGAATTTCGTCTAAAAGGCTCATGGGTAACTCCTGGTACTATAACTTACACTGTTTCTGTGGGAATAAGTTTTGCGTACTGTTCTGGCAGTGTTGGTCCTACCTTTTGAGCTAATACCTGGATTGGATATTCCAAGGAAGGCTGTCCTAAGTCTGTGGGAGATACCCGTTGGTTGATGGCATTTTTATATACATCGGATTCGAGAAAGTGGGGTAACATCAAGTCAAGTCCCACGATTTCGCCCATTGCTGAGATACTGGTTTTAGTGGCTTTGGTTGGATTAACTCCAGTCCACTTGGCACGGAAGGGTATGACTCCCAAGAGTGAGCCATAGGGTAAAGCTGGTTGAAATTCTTTTACCAGTTCGAGGGTTCTTACCAATGACTGCACTCCCTTGACGTTAGCTTCGGCGGGAATTATCCACTTGTCACCAGCACCGAGGGAAGTTTGGGCAAGGTGCGATCGCTCTGGTGGTGGATCTACAATTATTACGCCAAAGTTATTGGCAATTTGCCTTAGGCGGTTTCTCAGGAGAAACAAACTAATCCCGCTCGATGCCAGTTTATAGTTAGCATTCTCCAACCCGTCATCAGAGGGGATTAAAAACAAGTTGGTGTTACTGATAGTGCGGTTGTCTAGTTGGACATCCGGTACAGGGGCGATGGCATTAATTAGGGGTGTTTTTTCTTCCGATTGGGTGATGACTTCCAGCAATGTGGGGGTATTTGGCTGCACCTTGACCCCCAAAAAACTAGTGAGCGATGACTGGGGGTCAGCATCAATGAACAGTACTGGAATCCCCAACCGCCCCAGGTATCGACCCAGCATCAGGGCAACCGTTGACTTCCCCTGTCCCCCTGCCAATCCCAAAGTAACAATTATAGGAGTGTGAAATTCTTGCATTGTACTAAAATATAAAGTAACAAAAGTGTAATATTGTTATTGTATAGTTATACTTTATTACTATAATACAATTACACTTTTGTACAAAACTTAAGGAACACAAATGAAGAAGTTACTTGTCCTAAAGCTGGATGGCGATCTAGAACAGGGTGTGCGGGTGACGCTGACAATTAGGTCAGAGGCGGAGCGCCCCAGTACAGAAATCACCGGAAACCTCCCTCCAAATCCAGATATAGTAACAGCAACTGACCAATGGCGTTCACAATATCGCAGTTTGGGGAACTTTACCCGCATCAAGGGGTAGTGTTACGGAAAGTGTCACCAGGGGCAAAGTCATGAAGAAAGTACCGAATCTTATTGAGGAGTTGGAACTTTATCCAGTTTGATTTTGGTTGAGTGAATAAAAAGGCGTGAAAAGCACATAATTTTCGCTCCCTAGTTGTAACGAACTGCAAACATAAACGCTTCAAACTGCAAACAAGCCAATTTTGAAACCACATTAACTGGAGAGCGATTTTTTTCGGGGGAGCTAGGCAATGTGCTTCCGTGACAACTTAAGATTTAACTTGATTTCAAAGGTTAACCATCCCATAGCCCTTGAAACCGCCCAGATGCAAGTTCCGTGTAACGCACTGGGTGCTGGATATTGTTATGCCCCAAGTAACTCTGAATTGTCCGAGTATCAGTACCTCGGTTTGCGAGATAGTAACCTGGGATTGAGCCGAGATGTTTGTAAAATAGTGCCACTTCGCTGAAAACCATTGTCCTGTCTATATTTCAGTCCAAGAGAATTTTGCATTGCTAATATCTGCTAACTAGTATTAGCAGACAAAAATTGGCTCCAAAAAGGGTTTTCTGTCTGAAGACTGCTCCTCAAAACCCCCAAAATTCATGTCTGCTAAGGTAAGTGGCACTTTTTTACAGCTATCTCGGCTCGACCCCAATAAGGTTAGATGATGAGGTTTTAGCGTGGTTTCGTGAGCAAGTCCATTTAGCAGGTGGAGGTAACTACCAAACTCTGATTAATGATGCGTTGCGTCAGTATATTCAGCAAAGCCGCGAATTTTTGGAAGAAACCTTACGCAGAGTTGTACGAGAAGAACTTGAGCGAGTTGATCGCTGAGGTGCTTGCGTCGCAGTGGGCTAACTTCATCGTTGTGCTGCAATTACAGACTAGCTGCACGAACTATAGAAAATTAGTGATGCCATTAAGATATAAATTCAGTTCACAACTGTTAACCTCGAAACAACAGAAAAAAAACGCAATTGTTAGTTGAGAATCTTCTAATTTTTGATTAATTGTAACCACGAATACTCTTTGCAAAAAAATTGACAATCGCAAGTAAATTGGCAAGATGTATGATATTCTTTATATATAGGAAATCAATAGTCCTAAATAGGTAAGGATACAGTGTAATTGATTCTAATTGCATCGGTATTAGAAGCACTCCTCACCTATCCAAACTGTGGATTTCAATACATAGTTTCTAATGGTAAAATCCATAACGGGAAACTAAATTTAAAGTCTTAAGACTTTGGCAGGTAGTTTGTGATTCACCAGGCTACCGAAGACTTAATTTGCAAGTTTCTGTTTCATATTCTGCTTGACTTCACCCATGAAACATACCAACTCAGTCAGCATTTGACCAACCCTTCAAGACCTTTTGTGATGACTTGCAAGCTTCACTTCACTATCTCTACTGCGATTACTAAAATAGTCTACTGAATTTCATGATTCAGGAGCTTGAGTTGAAGTTCCATACAAACACCTGTTGAAAAAGCATAACAGTAATTGCTGCAATTCTATATTCATTGCAGTGAGCTTCTACTTATCAAAATGAAGCTCTTGTGTGAAAATCATTATCCAAAATGAAAATTGCTGCTGTTATGTAGACAGATTTGAAGTTCAACCTGAGTCGTTATAGAAGTCAAAAAAATGTGGTTGTTTAATGTTAGGAGTTAGTCGCTATTTAGTTAATGGTTGGTTATTAGCTACTAACGACTGACCATTAGTCACTCACTAATACATTGAGTAGAATACCATGCTTGAGAATTTTGTGTCTCTGAATGAGCATAATTTACCGTATCCCGATACAATGCATCCCATCGTTGTCCATTTTGTGATTGCGATGGTGTTATTTGCCTTTTTGTGTGATGTCATTGGGTACTTTACCCGTAATCACCGTCTTTTTGAGGTGAGTTGGTGGAATATGTTTTTCGCGACAATATCCATCTTTATCGCTATCATTTTTGGTCAATTTGAAGCAGGTTTGGCAGAACCTTATAACGCAGTTGAACCAGTACTGAATTTACATACGCTTCTTGGCTGGTCACTTTCAGGAATTCTTGCAGCCATTACAGCTTGGCGTTATGTCATTCGTTTGCGCAATCCAGAAAAGATATCAATTTATTACCTGGCTGCAGGTTTACTTTTGACTGTTCTGGTAAGTACACAAGTGTATTTCGGAGATGAACTGGTTTGGGTATATGGACTACACACTGTGCCAATTGTTGAAGCCATGAAGGAGGCTTTACTGCAATGAACCCTCAAGTTATTGACCAATTGAAAAATCAGCTTGGAGCAAATGGATTGCCCTATGCTATACCCATTCACCCAAATTTAGTCCATCTCACTTTGGGTTTGTTCATCGTTGGCATTGCTTTTGATTTTATTGGTGTGCTGTTACCCATACAAAAACCACTCTTCAAGTTTTTAGCAATTCCTACCACTTCTTCCAACTTCTTTGATGTTGGCTGGTACAATATGCTGGGTTCAGCAATCATTACATTTTTTACAGTGGCAGTGGGTTTTTACGAAATGATGTTGGCAGAACCATCCACTGAGGTAAAAAGTGCTTGGGGATTGCAAGCGATGGAAACAATGCTTTGGCATGGTGTGGGTGGTGTTTTTGTTCTAGTACTAATTGTTGGCATGACTATTTGGAGAGGATTCCAGCGCTATGTTTGGCGTCAACATGAAAGTCAACAAGTACAGTGGACTTATTTACTTTCTGGGCTATTCATCATGTTCCTGATGTATATTCACGGTACCCTAGGGGCACACTTGGCTGCTGAATTTGGGGTTCACAATACCGCTGATATGTTGTTGCGATTGGGCAAAAACTCCAACTTACTGCTGAAATAGCACAAAACACTCAACAGTTAGTTCTTCACAGCTGTTAACTGATAACTGATAACTGAATTTGTCGCGATGAAAATCCGAATTATTTTGATCCTGAGTGCGATCGCGATCGTCTTAACTGCTGTTAGTCTTTGGATAGGACATCAAGCCTATTCTTGGTTACCCCCTCAAGCCGCAGCAGAATCGCGACTCGTTGATAATTTGTTTAGTTTCTTAATCACGCTGGGAGCATTTATCTTCCTTGGAGTCACAGGAACATTGATGTATTCAGCAATTTTCCATCGAGCTGAAGAACATGATATTAGCGATGGTCCTGCCATTGAAGGGAATCTAACACTAGAATTTATCTGGACTGCAATTCCTGTATTGCTAGTCTTGTGGATTGCAGGCTACAGCTATCAAATCTACGAGCAAATGGGGATTCAAGGACCAATGGAAGCTATGCATTTTCATATTCCAGTGGGAATGAAATCCGCATCTGCTGCGCCAATTTCCGTTTCCGCATCTTCCTCAACTGCATCAGGTGAGACTGGATCAAATGTCATGCCAGTTGAAGACATTGAAGTCAATGCCAAACAATGGGCTTGGGTTTTTCGTTACCCAGAAACAGGAGTTACCAGCACCGAACTGCATTTACCCATCAATCATCGCATCCGTTTAGCAATGCAGTCGGAGGATGTTCTGCATGGCTTTTATATTCCTGCTTTCCGAGTCAAGCAAGACATTATTCCCAACCGCAACATTGACTTTGAATTCACCCCTATCCGCATTGGTAAATATCGATTGACCGATTCTGAATTCAGCGGCACTTATTTTGCAACCATGCAAGCAAATGTTGTTGTTGAATCCCCGCAAGAGTACAAAAAGTGGCTTGCGGAAGCAGCAAACCGCAAACCATGCAGTGCAAAGAATCAAGCAGCTTCTGAATATGCCCAAGAATCAAAACAGTTAATCAAAAGCTGGGCTACGATCGCACCTGCACAAGCCCCTGTCGTCAATTACAGCAATTAGTTAGTGGTGAGACTAGCCCATATGAGGCGTTTTCCCACGCCCTGGGGACTAGCGAACCCAAAAAGTTAGTTCTAACAAACAACAACTAACAACCAGTAACCAACAACCAACACGCAGACAATGACAAATATTTCTGTTGAAGACATTACAAATCACATACCTCAACACGAACCTACAACAGACTGGAAGCGATACTTTAGCTTCAGCACAGACCACAAAGTCATTGGTATTCAGTATATTGTTACCGCTTTCATTCTCTTTTTAGTAGGTGGCATATTTGCAATGATCATTCGTGGGGAATTGATTACCCCAGAATCAGATCTCGTTGATCGTAATGTCTATAATGCTTTGTTCACGATGCACGGCACCGTGATGCTGTTCGGATGGACATTCCCCATACTGACAGGTTTTGCTAACTACCTTGTGCCTCTGATGATTGGGGCGCGAGATATGGCGTTTCCCAGACTTAACGCTGTTGCTTTTTGGATGATACCAGTCGCTGCTATCCTGCTGATGGCAAGCTTTTTTATACCTGGCGGTCCAGCACAAGCAGGTTGGTGGTCATACCCTCCTGTCAGCCTGCAAAACCCCACAGGAAACTTAATCAATGGTGAAGTTATCTGGCTTCTAGCAGTGGCAATATCAGGTGTTTCCTCAATTATGGGGGCGATTAACTTCGTCACCACGATTGTCAAGATGCGCGCACCAGGAATGACGTTCTTCCGTATGCCCATCTTTGTTTGGAACGTATTCAGCGCCCAGATTATCCAACTGTTTGGACTACCTGTCTTGACAGCAGGTGCAGTCATGCTGTTACTCGACTTAACAGTTGGAACTAGTTTTTTTAACCCTGCTAAAGGAGGCGATCCAGTTCTCTTCCAGCATTTTTTCTGGTTCTACTCTCACCCTGCTGTTTATGTGATCATTCTGCCAGTTTTCGGAGTCTTTTCGGAAATCTTCCCCGCTTTTGCTCGTAAACCTCTATTTGGCTATAAAATTGTCGCTGTTTCATCACTCTTGATTGCTGGAGTCAGCGGTATAGTTTGGGTACACCATCTGTATGTCAGCGGTACTTCAGGCTGGATGCGGATGTTTTTCATGCTTACAACCATGTTCGTTTCTGTGCCCACTGGCATTAAGGTATTTGCCTGGACTGCAACGCTTTGGGGTGGTAAGCTGCGGTTTGATACACCAATGCTGTTTGCATTCGGTGCATTAGTATTATTTGTGTTTGCAGGTATCACTGGCATTACCCTCTCGTCTGTTCCTATTGATGTCCACGTCAATAATACTTACTATGTGGTGGGTCACTTCCACTATGTTCTGTACGGCACAGTAACGATGGGGATGTTTGCCGCTATTTACTTCTGGTTCCCCAAGATGACTGGACGTATGTACTACGAAGGCTTGGGCAAGTTGCACTTCTGGCTAACGTTCATCGGTACTAACCTCAACTTCTTCCCGATGCACCCACTAGGATTGCAAGGAATGTTGCGTCGAGTCTCTTCCTATGCCCCAGAGTATGAATTTTGGAACATTATTGCCAGTCTCGGAGGATTTTTGTTAGGTGTGTCTACTTTGCCCTTCATTCTAAACATGATTGGTTCTTGGATGCATGATCAGCAAGCATCAAAGAATCCTTGGCGAGCCATTGGACTTGAGTGGCTAGTTTCTTCACCACCTCCTGTGGAGAACTTTGAAGAAACTCCTGTTGTTGTCGGTGAACCCTACGGCTATGGGAAATCTGAACCATTGGTGCAAGAGCATTAGTGATTAGTAGTACAGACGCGCTTTCATGAAAGCGTCTGTACATCATTTATTTTTCCACTAACTACCAACCACTAACAACTAGTAAAGGAGAATTTATCAAATGGACAGTTCCATCACTTCAGAAGAGTTACAGCATTCCGGACATGAGCATACTCATGATGAAGAAGGCAGCAAGATGTTTGGCTTCATTGTGTTCTTGCTTTCAGAGACTTTCATTTTTCTCGGTTTTTTTACAGCATATATTGTCTACAAAACAACGGTTCCTGATTGGTTACCTCCTGGTATTTCCGGACTAGAAATCAAAGATCCTGCCATAAATACGGTGATTCTTGTTTCCAGTAGCTTTGTCATTTACTTGGCAGAACGCGCTCTTGTACGCCACGACTTGATGAAATTTCGCCAGTTTCTTGCGTTAACGATCGCAATGGGAACTTACTTTTTAGTAGGACAAGCGATCGAGTGGAGCCACCTTTCCTTTGGCTTTACCACAGGAGTCTTTGGTGGGATGTTCTATTTACTAACAGGCTTCCACGGTTTGCACGTTCTTACTGGCGTTTTGTTGCAGATCATTGTTTTTGGTCGCTCTTTCATCCCAGGTAACTACGACACAGGTCATTTTGGTGTAAATGCAACTTCTCTATTCTGGCACTTTGTTGATGTTATCTGGATTGTTTTGTTTGTCCTTATTTATATCTGGCAATGAATTGTTGACAAAAAAATCCCTCACTTCTGACTAGTTTTAACCCGATGAGTGAAGTTTTTATGCGGAAGATTGCAATTTACGGAAAAGGGGGAATTGGCAAGTCCACAACGACTCAAAATACAGTCGTTGGACTGGTCGATATGGGTCGTAAGGTGATGGTTGTAGGATGCGACTCGAAAGCAGACTCTACCCGGCTCCTTTTGGGGGGATTGCACCAGAAGATCGTACTCGACACACTGCGTAAAGAAGAAGATGTCAATCTAGAAGACTTCCGCAAAGAGGGATGGGGGAAGACGCTTTGTGTAGAGTCCGGTGGACCGGAACCTGGTGTGGGATGCACAGGTCGAGGTATTTTGACATCGATTGGGTTGTTAGAACAACTCGGTGCTTACGATGAAGAAATGAGACTTGACTATACTTTTTATGATGGTCTAGGTAACGTGGTGTGCGGTGGATTTGTCATGCCCATTCGTGAAGGTAAAGCTCAAGAAGTTTACATCATCACTTCTGGGGAAATCATGGCAATGTATGCCACTAACAATATCTGCCGAAGCATTCAAAAATATGCTTCTATCAGCAAAGTACGTCTGGCAGGATTGATTTGCAACTCTCGCAATGTTGATCACGAAGACGATTTGATTGAAGCTTTGGCAGAGCAACTAGGCACTCAAATAATTTACTTTATCCCCAGGAACAACATAGTACAACGGGCAGAGTTTTACAGCAAGACTGTCATTGAATATGCTCCTGACTGTCAACAGGCACAGCATTATCGCAACTTGGCAAAGGCGATTGATCAAAACACAAATTTTGTGATTCCGAAATCTATGTCTAATGATCAGCTTGAGAAATTACTGGAGAAATTTGGGTTGTTTGACTAGGACGATGCAACCCGATCATTCTCTGAGAAATCGGCGTTCTGAATTACGCCAAAACTTGTTTACCTCATTGAAGGAATAACTCATTATGTTGACTGAAGAGATTTTAGTTCAAAAATTTACCGCTGTGCTTAACGAGCGCTGTCCAGAACTTGCTGGGTTACTCGAATACTGCCACGTCGAACTCGTAAATTCCTACTGGGGCAACCCCCCAAAACTTTCTCAATATTTTGTTGTGTACTCCTCTGACCAGCTGTTTGACTCAATCAATGCCTACAAAGACATTTTCAGAGGCATTGCTAAAAACCTGGGTATTTCGGAAACTATTTGCATGAACGCCACACGCATTCTCCGCGATCCCGCCTCAACATTGAAGCAAAAAAACCCTATTCTGTGGTTGGAACTCCAGTGGATAGTAACACAGCTTCTAGAATGGTAGAACTTACGCAACTGGCACTAATTGAGTGCGCTTATTTTATGATTGAACCCTCCGGGTTCGCAGTCGCCTGCGGAGGGAAACCCTCCCGCAGCGCTGACTTACCACAAATCGTAAGGTGGGCATTGCCCATAAAAGTTTATCCAATGAACATTTGAGATATCAGCAATGCCCACCCTACACATAACTGCTGTAAAGTCCAGTTCTCCAACAGAAGAAAAAGAAGCTTGATTCTAGTATTGAAATAGCATAAGGAGCAATGACACCATGCCATTGAAATTATTGAAATGCGACGAAGCCATACCCGAACGTGAAAAGCACGTTTATATCAAAGAAAAAGGAGAAGATACAACCCAATTCCTACCAAGTTCTAACGTAGAAACAATACCCGGCTCACTCTCAGAGCGAGGATGCAGCTACTGTGGAGCCAAGCTGGTGATTGGTGGTGCCCTCA
>JAESGJ010000440.1_pt1 | contig 23484 bp, 24 predicted proteins | sample 9266241 | NCBI WGS metagenome assembly JAESGJ01 (sample SAMN14514841, study PRJNA621669) | algae metagenome | isolation source: Brasilonema octagenarum HA4186-MV1 and co-occurring heterotrophs from wet... | place: USA: Manoa Valley, Hawaii | collected 2009-07-20 | reverse complement strand
ACTCCGGGGTGTACTTCTTGCGGTTTCCCGACACGGGAACATCCTCCCCGCAGAACCAGCAGTTCCGCGATCAGATGTCCACCATCAGGGGTCAACCCCAGTATTCTTGAGGGCTGAGATAGCCGAGACGTTGCTGCATTCTGGTCGAGTTCCACCATTGCAGGTATTCGGTCAGACCCGCGCGAAAGTCGTTCAGCTCAAGCGGGTTTTGAATGTGAATCCATTCCGCTTTGAGGTGACTGAAGAATGCCTCCATGGCGCCGTTCTCGAGGCAGTTGCCCTTGCGCGACATTGACCGAGTGAGACCGGCGTGGTGCAGGGGATCGCGCCACAGGGGCCGATCACGCTTTCCTAGTGTTTACGAAAACCAGCCAATTTTGCAAGGTCAAGCTGCCAGAATTAGCGGTGGCCGTCATTGACTACCTCGCTACGGGCAGTACGCGCCCGCGCTCAGGCCGCCGCGGCAGACGATGCGACACGCTTCGCCGCTAACGCGAATGTGGACCGCGATCCAAGAAATGTCAGATTCGCGCGAGAACGAGTTATACCCGCGCGGGCGTGCCAACGTAGCGCGTGGGCGCTCCTTGCCAAACGCAATCTTTGCGGCTCTCAACAATCTCGGCGCAGGTGGACCTAAACCCGCCGGTCTCAAGTAGGCGTCACTGTGCTGTACGCAACCGCCGTTGCGTCACGTGTTGTGGGCCTTCTCGCGCAACGGCGCATCCCAGGTTTGATGGGTACGGTGGGTGGCGATGACCGATACCGCATCTCTGCGTCCCGTCGTTGGCAGCATCGTCCTCGATGTCGCACCGCCCTTAATTGCGTATTACGGGCTTCGGACGTGCGGACTATCGGAGTACACAGCACTGGTGAGCGCGACGCTGCTCGCCGGGGCAAAAGTGCTACATGACGCGTGGCGCAGACAGCGCCTCGACGTCTTCGCTGGCTATCTCATGCTCACGTTCGGGTTAAGTCTCGCCGTTGCGGTAGCGACCTCCGACGCCCGGCTCCTGCTGGCCGGCAACGCACTCGTCAACGGGCTCGGCGGCATAGTCTTTCTGGCCAGCTGCCTCACCGGAAAGCCGCTGACGCGTGTCGTGGTCGAGCGACTGCGCACCACCGAGGAGCCCAAACTGCCCGGCGAAGAACAATTCGAACATCGAGTCCACGTGCGGCTGTCGGCGCTGTGGGGAACCGGGTTGCTGGCGAGCACGGCGGCGCACTTGGCATTAATACTATGTTTGCCCGTTGACGTGGCCAGTGGCCTTGGTTCGGCCGCCAGCGTCACCGCCACCGTGGCGCTTCTCGTGTTGACCATCATCGTCGCTCGGCGCGCCCGCGCACAGTGGACGGAGATTCACGCCGCCTCAGGTGCACGCGCCGCCGAGCCGACCTTGGACTGACCGCTCGACTTTGAAGATGCCGCTGTGCCAACGTGTGTGACCGTATGACGGTCCATTAGCGCCACCACGGCGTCGCATTCGCACACCCTTGGGTCTTGATGAACGTGACCTCTGACCGGTCAACGACGGGGGGAGTACGTTTGACCGCTTTCGCGTCAACGCTAGCTCTTTAGACCATTCGGTACAGTAAAGACGGACCGACGAAGACATTGAGCCGTGCACCGGCTGGACGACGACGCGCCCGCGCATAGGGTTGTCGGCGTCGGATTGAGAATGACCCCTTAGCGTCGGATTGGAATTGACCCCCCGGCTGATGCTGGGAGGGTGATTTCAGTGGAGGATTGGGCGGAGATCCGCCGGTTGCATCGTGCTGAGGGCGTTCCGATCAAGGAGATCGCCCGTCGGTTTGGGATTGCTCGCAATACGGTGCGGTCGGCGTTGCGCGCTGTCGAGCCGCCGCAGCCGCAGCGCGGTCCGCGGGCAAAGCTTGCCGATGAGGTAGAGCCCCGTATTCGAGTGCTGTTGGCCGACTGGCCGACGATGCCGGCAACGGTGATCGCCGAACGGATCGGCTGGCAGCATTCGCTGACCACGCTCAAGGATCGGGTGCGCCACATCCGCCCGGAGTACCTGGGGGTCGATCCGGTGGATCGGCTGTCGCATCCACCGGGCGAGGTGGCGCAGTGCGACTTGTGGTTTCCCGCGCCACGGGTCCCGGTGGCCCCGGGCCAGGAGCGGGTCCTGCCGGTGCTGGTGATGGTGCTGGGCTTTTCCCGGTTCATCACCGCCACGATGATCCCGTCGCGTCAAGCCGGGGACATCCTGTCGGGGATGTGGGCGTTGATCTCCCAGCTCGGGCGGGTGCCCAAGACCCTGCTGTGGGACCGGGAAGCCGCCATCGGCGGCACCGGCAAGGTGACCACACCGGCGGTAGCATTCGCCGGGACGCTGGCCACCCGGATCAAGCTCGCGCCACCGCGCGATCCGGAGTCCAAGGGTCTCGTCGAGCGAGCCAACGGCTACCTGGAGACGTCATTTCTGCCTGGTCGGCAGTTCGCCTCACCGGCTGACTTCAACGATCAACTCGATCAGTGGCTCATCCGCGCCAACACCCGCACGGTGCGCGCAACCGGCGCTCGACCAGTCGAGCTGTTGGTGACCGACCAGCAGGCCATGCTGGCGTTGCCGCCTGTGCCGCCACCAGTCGGGATCAATCACCGAATCCGCTTGGCCCGTGATTATTACGTGCGAGTGGACACCGTCGACTACTCGGTCGATCCGCAGGTGATCGGGCGGTTCGTCGACGTCACCGCCAGCCTGACCGAGGTGGTGATCCGATGCGAGGGCGCCGTCGTGGGTCGCCACGACCGTTGCTGGGCCAAACACGCCGTCATCACCGACGACACCCACGTGAGCACCGCAGCCGGGCTGCGGCGCCACTACGGCGAGCAACGACGCCGCCACGGCACCCGACGCCATCTCGACGGACATCCCGTCGCCTTGCGCGCCCTGCCCGACTACGACGCCCTGTTTGGAGTCGACTTCGCAGATAGCACAACGATATTCGACGAAACCACCTCAACCGGAACGGAGAACACCCCGCAATGAGCACGACGAAGACCAACACCGCCACCGCGACGACCGCGACACCAGTGGCCACCACGGCTCCCGCCGACGGCCTGCCCTCGATGCTGGCCTACTTGACGCGGGTACTCAAGACCCCCACCATCGGGCGGTGCTGGGAGGACCTGGCCGATCAGGCCCGCGACGAGAATTGGTCCCACGAGGAGTACCTCGCAGCGCTGCTGCAACGCCAGGTCGCCGACCGCGAGTCCGCCGGCACGATCATGCGGATCCGCACCGCGCACTTCCCACAAGTGAAGACTTTGGAGGACTTCAATCTCGACCACTTGCCGTCGTTGCGGCGAGACGTGTTGGCGCACTTGGCAACCGGCACCTTCGTCCCCAAAGCCGAGAACGTGATCCTGCTCGGACCACCGGGCATCGGGAAGACCCATCTGGCGATTGGGTTGGGCATCAAGGCCGCCCACGCCGGCTACTCGGTGCTGTTTGACACCGCGTCGAACTGGATCGCCCGCCTCGGCGCCGCGCACCAGGCCAACCGGCTCGAGGCCGAGTTGAAGAAGATCCGCCGCTACAAGCTCATCATCATCGACGAAGTCGGCTACATTCCGTTCGACCAGGACGCGGCGAACCTGTTCTTTCAGTTGATCGCCTCGCGCTACGAGATCGGGTCGATCATGGTCACCAGCAACCTCCCGTTCGGACGGTGGGGCGAGACGTTCTCCGACGACGTCGTCGCCGCGGCGATGATCGACCGACTCGTCCACCACGCCGAAGTCCTCACCCTGACCGGGGACTCCTACCGCACCCGGGCGCGACGTCAACTCCTCGCCAAAGACCGAGCAGGCTCGAACTAACCAAGACCAGAGGGGTCAATTCCAATCCGTCGCCAGAGGGTCAGTCCTATCCCGCCGTTGACAACCAGGTCGCGCAGCCGTGTGGCCAGGATCGCCTGGTCGCGCCACCACTCCGCATGAAGCGATTGGTCGATCGAGGCCATCAACAGGCACGCCCTGCGCCGCGCGGCAGTTGAAACTGGGGGGTGGCGATGCCGTCATACCAGGCACTGTGGGAGCAGGCCGTGTGGTTGACCACGCAGCCACTGTTGGGCGGCGTACCGGGGTGCTCGGCCCACCCCACAGCGGTCAGCGCGTCGTACGTGGCAGCCACCAGGGCGTTCGGCAGCACAGGTCCGACACAGACCAGCTCAGTGACGGCCAGCGCCACCGTGGGGTGGTCGATCCAGATATGAGGCTCGATGATGTCGAGTGCCCAGAGCACGATGCTGCCCTCCCCGGCGAGGCGCAGAGTGCGTCCGATGCCGGCCAAGGTGGCCAGCTCGTTGGCACGGTGCGGCCCGAAAACATGCGGCGAGGTCTCGACCCATTCAGCGAGGTCGATGCGGGCCCACACACGTGCAGGGGAGAAGTCAGGAGACCTCCGACAGCCAGGCTGCGGTGGCCATCCGATCGACTCATTGAAAACAACTTGGGCATAAAGGGTTTCAGGAAGACCCATGTCAGCAAGCTGGTGTGCAGCAACCTGTGTCGGCGTTGTCATTTGGGCCACCCGTTGTACTAGAACCGGTAGTGGGCTTCGGCGAACTGGCCGAGCTTCCAGGTGGTCAACGAGGTGTCGTTGGGGGAGGCGTCGAGTGGCAGATAGCCGTGAAACCAGCCGTCGAGGATGTACTCGCGGCGCACGAAGTCCTCAATCCTTTCGCCGCTGGCCGCAAGTGCCGTCACGGTCAGAATGGCTCGCTCAAAGTGGTCGGGGCCCACTCCATTGCGCTCTGCCGGGGCCTTGACGTCATCGTGCTGTCCAGGATCGGCGAGGACCATCGCGGCCAGCTCGAACGTGTAGGGCCGGTTCAGGGTGGTCATGGTGGCAACCTCTCTAGCTCGTAGGTGGCACGGTCAGGTGTTCGGTGTGCCGGTTAGGTCGGGACGGACTCGGTATGACCATTACAGGGCGGTCCCCACAACCCACGCAGCGCGGCGCGTGCTTCGTCTTCGGCGGCCCTGATGTCGGGGTAGCGGCTCACCGGCTTCTTGTCGTACACGTAGGACCGGCCCATGCCGGCGCGTACCGCCTCAACGGTGAAGTCCCGCCCGTCTGCGAGGCTTATGTAAGCAAGGGTGCGGCCGTAGCGGTCGTGGGTGTCTTGAGTGAGGTCGGCAGTTAGAGAGATGCGTTGTCCGGTCAGGGTTTCGGCGGCGAAGCGCTCCGCTTCGGGGCCCCAGCAGCCGACCGACCATCCTGGCCGGTGAACCTCGGGTGTGTCGATGCCGAGCAGTCGGACGCGCAGACGGCCGCGGGTATCGTCGCGGACGTCGATGGTGTCACCGTCGACCACCCGGAGCACTGTCGCGGTAGCTGGAGCTGGGGCTGCGTCCGCCGGCGTGGGGTCCAGAGGGGCACACGCGCCGACTACGGCAGTGAGCGTGCATGCGACACCAATGAGAATGCCCACCACGCGAATACGCAGTGCCGCTGGCGGTTTCGACGCGGAAGCTGTTGCCATCGTCTCCTTTCGCACGGGCGTCAGGCTTTCAGCGTCGGGGTCAACGCCGCGGCGAGGATTCTGGCGTCGCGGGTGGCCAGTGTCAGGTTGCGACGCAGTGCCTGGGCGACAATCACCCGGTCGAATGGGTCCCGATGTTCCCAGGGGAGCCGCCCGGCGAGGATCGCATCGTCGGAATCGATTGGCAGGTCATCAACGCGCATCGCTTCCAGCTGGCTCGGCCAGGTCGCCAACAGTGTTGAGCCGTCGAGCCGGCCGAGGCGAGTCTTAATCGCGATCTCCCACGCTGACGCTGGGCTCACCCACACAGATGCTGCGGGGTCGGCCAGGTGTGCGAGCACTTCGGGATCCAGCGTGGTCGGCTCCCTAAGCAGCCACAGCAGCGTGTGGGTGTCCAACAGGATGTTCACGAGGACTGGCCGCCCTCCCAACGTGCTAGCTCGGCATCTGGTAGCGGCTCGTCGAAGTCCTTGGGGATAGCGAGGTTCGGCATTTGGCCGAACTGTCGGGGGGTTGGGTTCGCTGGAACTAGGCGTGCGACATCGCGGCCGTGGTTGGTGATGATCACCGTTTTCCCGGTGCGATCGACGTCGGCGAGCAGCGCGTTGAGCCTGTTCTTGGCGTCAGTGCTGGAAACCTTCTCCACGGTCATACGGAACAGCTTACCGCCATTCGAGCCTTTCCAGCTAGCGCTACTAGCGTGAATAGAATCGCCCGGCGGTTCGGATGTGGATGGCGGTTCCCGGTGTTTCAGCCGCTGCTGCCTACCTGGTCCGAGCACGATGGCCCCTGTTGGCGCGCGATGGCCCCTATTGGCGTCAGCCGGCGGCGCAGCCCGTCACGGCACGCCGATTGAGGTGGCAGGGGGCGGCAGGTCGTCGATGATGCTCATTGTGGTGACGCTGACCGTGACGATCCGCTTGATCAAGTCGATGATGTACCGGGGGTCGTCGTGTTCGTCGCACCAGGCGTTGGGGTCGTTGATGATTCCTGAGCCGCGTGAGTCGATCTTGGTTTGGTAGCGCTCGATGATCCATTCGAGCGCTGATCGAGAACCAAGTTGGTACCGGTGCGTGTCTTGGGGGATACCAGCGAGGGTGAGGTGGGAGTTGTAGACCAAGGTGCTGTGATCGGTCTTGGACTTGAACCGCATCTTTGTGACACGTAGTGCTTCTCGCTCGTTCTGGTCGAGTACTCCGGTGAAGACCTCCGACAGGGGGTAGGGCTGTGCGGTTTCGTAACCAAGGTGTAGGTCGCTGAGGCTGCGGCCGGCGTGCGTGAAGGCGTCGAAGTGGTCTCGGGTGGCGGCCGTTGGAATGCGGGGAAGCATCTTCTTGAGGTCGGCGGCGAAGCGACTTCGGTAGTGCGGCGAATGCAGCAATCCGTAGGCGTAGAAGAAGATGTCGTCGGTAGTGATGTCGTCGCCGAGCGCAGCGCGGTATGCAGTTAGAACGTTGGGGTTAATGGTGTCTAGTCGTCGGTACTCCTGGTCGAAGTCCGACGCCTCCAATGAGAGCTGGCCGTTGCTATGCGTGCGTGCTTGGTAGGTCCAGCGCGGATAGAAGTTCACGGCGCTGATGCCTGCGGCACCGAGGTCGGGCAGGGCATTGGTCATTAGGCTGAGGAACGGCGGGGCGAGGTTGCCGGGGTTTGGGGTGAAGAATCCGAAATTCGGCAAATCGGGGCGGGGGAACAGGTGATGAAGTCGCCCGCGGCGGTCGTTGAGGTCGTCGTCGAAGTAGACGTGCATCTTGCAGAAGGGCCGGTACATGGTGGTTCGCTGGTGACTGGAGTGGAACGCAAGCCGTTGTCCACGTTGTACTTTCGGCAGGAGGCCCGACGACCAGCTGATTTTGGTGTCATCGTATGTCACCGCGTCCTCGACGGCTAGCTCGGGGTTCGTGGCGACAGCGCTCTGATAGGAGTCGACTTGCGCGTTGTAGAAGTCGATGGTGGCGGTGATGTTGTCGGCGAGTTGACTGGCCGAGAAGTTGTATGCCCATGCGTCACGGTTGGTCTTTAGCCCGCCGGAATAGTCGGTGATTAGGGCAGTCTCGTCGGAACCCCGTTTGACGGCCAGCGGCGTGTAGGCACTGAATGCGGCGTCGCGGTGGTCGACCCAATCGCCGTCAGTGTTGGGCGTGATGCGGTCCCATTTCATGCTGGACAGTTGGCTGTTGGCGATGATGGCGAGCTTGTCTTCGCGGGAAAGCCCGTCTCCGATGTTTCGGTAGTGGATTTGGCATGGGCCGGTCGCGGAGGGATTCTTGACCGCGATGAGGATGGCAGCGCCGGTCTGAGAGCCATCGTCGAAAATCTTGCCTCCCTCTGCGCGCCAGTCGGTTTGGCGTTGGTTGCCGCGCAGGTCATAGATGTAGAGGGCGGAGAACTCGTCGGGCAGGGCGAGACGAATGCCGGCGGTGGTGTTGCCGGTGATCCAGCCGGAGTTGGTGACGTAGGCGACGATGCCGGTGTCGCCGATGCGGTCCGTGGCCCACCGGATCGCACGGACGTAGGAGTCGTAGAGCTTGCTCTTGAGTTTGGCGGTTGAGCGAGCGGCGTATGTGGCCGAGATGGCTGCGTCGAGGGTGGGGTAGGGCTGGTTGACGTTGCGGTCGTTGGCGCTGCTTTGGCCGGATTTGTACGGTGGATTGCCGACGATGACGCGAATTGGCGAGGCCTGTTGGGTGATGATGCGGTCGTTGTTCTGTGGGAATAGGTCGGCGTCCATGGTGTCGCCCGCTTCGGCGATCTGGAAGGTGTCGGTCAGAACGATGCCGTCGAACGGCTGGTAGTTGCCGCCCGCGGCACCGTGGTAGGCGGCTTCGATGTTGATGGCGGCTATGTAGTAGGCCAGGAGGACTATCTCATTGGCGTGCAGTTCCTTGGCGTACTTGCGGGCGAGGTCTTCTGGGCGAATGAGTCCGGTTTGGATGAGTCGCACGATGAAGGTGCCGGTTCCGGTGAATGGGTCGAGGATGTGAACGTCGGGCTCGGTGAGGGTGAGGCCGAACTCTGCGTGCAGAGCGTCGTTGGCGGCGCGCAGAATGAAGTCCACGACCTGGGTGGGGGTGTAGACGATGCCGAGTGCCTTGGAGGTGCGTGGGAATCCCGTCCGGAAGAACTTTTCGTAGAGTTCGACGACGATACGTTGTTTGCCTTCGGCATTGTCGATTCCGGCGGCGCGCATCCGTACCGACTCGTAAAAGCCGGCCAGCCTTTCAGTTTCGGACTCCAGCGCCTGGTCGTGCAGAGTCGCCACCATGGTCTGCATGACTTGGGAGACCGGGTTGTGGCCGGCGAAGTCGTAGCCCTCAAAGAGGGCGTCGAAGACTGGCTTGGTGATGAGGTGCTGGGAGAGCATTTCGACTGCTTGGTCGCGATCGATGGAGTCGTTGAGATTGGCTCGTAGCGCTTCGACGAATTGGTCGAAGGCGGTCGCGATATCTGGGGTCGCGCCGCTGAGGAGGGCCTTGATGCGGGTCTGTTGAGCGACCGCGATGGCGGCGACATCCTTGGCCCAGTCTTCCCAGTAGGTGCGGGTGCCAACCTTGTCGACGATCTTGGCGTACACAGCGTCTCGCCATTGGTCGGGTGTGAACATCGCGAGCTGTTCGGCGACTTGAGCCGACTCCGCGGCGGCGTGTTCATCTGGCGCAGCGTCGTTCGTAGGGGCTCCGGTGAGGTTCTCCGCTGAGGCTCCGGGCACGTGCCCGACGAGAATGGAGTCGGTAGCCTTATTGTTCAGTTCCAGCTTGTTGACTGTGGCGTTGAAGCGGTCGTCGTGAGCGCGAAGTGCTTGCAGGACTTGCCAAACGACCTTGAACCGGCGATTGTCGGCCAGCGCTTGGCTGGGCGCTACGCCGGCGGGTACGCCGACAGGCAGGATTATGTACCCGTATCGCTTACCTTCGGCTCGTCGCATTACTCGCCCCACTGATTGCACGACGTCAACTACGGAGCTGCGGGGGTTGAGAAACAACACTGCGTCGAGGCTGGGTACGTCGACACCTTCTGAGAGGCAGCGGGCGTTGGCGAGGATGCGGCATTGATTGTCGGCCAGCGGAGCTTTGAGCCACTGCAGGCGGTGATTGCGCTCCAGTGCGTTGTAGGTGCCATCGACGTGTTCGACATCGCAACGCAAAAGTTGATCGTCTGCCTGGTCGTAGGCGTCGATTACGGTGGCGAACTTGCCGGCCAGTTTCTTGGAGGACTTGATGTCGCGAAGGAAGGCGACGGCGCGCTGCATGGGGCGGGTGTCGACGCCGAAGTCGGCCCCACCAACCGCTTTCCCGGTTCGCTTGGCCAGGCCGTTCCAGCAGCCTACGATTTTGGTGGCGTCGTCGAGGTTGAGTTCACTGTTGACGTCGGCGAGCTGCTGTTGCAGTGGACCGGCGATGTACTTCTCGTCAACAGTCAGGACGAGCACTTTGTAATCGGTAAGCAGTCCTCGCTCGACGGCCTCACCGAAGCCGAGCCGGTGAAAGGTGGGGCCGTACAGCGCTTCATCGTCCATGGAGGCCAGCACTGCGGAATGCTCGGCGGCCTTGGATTTGGTTTCTTCGGCGAACAGTCGCGGCGTGGCCGTCATATACAGCCGCTTTGTGGCGGCCAGGAACGAATTATTGTGGACCTTGACGAAGTTCGAGTCGTCACCGTCGGCCAGGGTGACGCCCGTCGTACGGTGGGCCTCGTCGCAGATGACCAGATCGAAGTCAGCCAGGCCCGCGGTCTGGGCGTCGGCGATGACATTGATCGACTGGTAGGTGCAAAAGACCACGGTGAGGCCTTTGGCGCGCTTGCGGTGCTCCATCTGCGCGACAAGCGTTCCCGGGTTTGTGGTTGCCGGCAGTGGCACGTCGTAGGGGTTGATGTCCTCTACGGCGCGTGACACCTTGGTGTCGGAGCACACGGCGAAAGCCCGCAGGTCGGTTCGACACTGTGCAGTCCATTCGCGCAGCGTTTGGGACAGCAGCGAGATCGACGGCACCAGAAAGAGCACCTTCGCGGTGCCGCCGAGATCATCGACGACTTGCTCGCAGATCTTGAGAGCGGTGAAGGTCTTGCCGGTGCCGCACGCCATGATCAGCTTGCCCCGGTCGTACTCGCCGAAGCCCGCGATCACCTTGTCGATTGCCTCGCGCTGATGCGGCCAAGGATCGCGTTTCGGGGCGAGCGCCAGCTCCAGGTCGAGACGTTCGGCCGGTCCCGCGAATGCCCAGTCGATCGGCGCCTCTGCGATGTCAGCTAGTCCGATGCGTTGGACGGGAATCTGCTGCCCCTCGACGGCATCCTCCGCGTTCTTCCCCCACCTGTCGGTGGTGGAGATGATCAGCCGGTGTGCGAACGGGTGCTTGCCCGACGCGGACAGAAAAGAGTCGACGTCCGGTTTGCCCAAAACATGATCGGGCTCGTAGAACTTGCATTGGATGGCCCACAGCGCACCCGTTTCGATCTCCGCGGCAACGAGGTCGATGCCGGTGTCCGGCTTCCCGCCGCGTCCAGGCCAGTCAGCCCACATCCATACCTGCTCAAACAAGCGACCATAAACCGGGTCGAGCAGCAAATATTGCGTCATCAACTTCTCGAACTTGCTGCCACGCTCATAGTTGGAACCGGCGGATCGAAAGGCTTCGAACACCTCGTGGACCGACGTCGGCATTTTCGGCCCCCCCGTTACATGGCTGCGTGTTGAGTGATAACCCTAGTTGTGAGCTTCAACGGCGTGCCCCCGCCTGGCCCGATCGGAAGGCGGTGATGTCGCTTGCGGCCGAAGTGCGTGTGAGGCTCCCGGTGATCCTGGGCGTTGGCCCGGGCTATGTTGTTGCTCTTGCTCTGGTGGCCCTGCGCAGCGCGTTGGTCGGGCGCACGTCGCTCCAGGCACGCTCGGCGGCCAGCCAGTTCCGCCCTTTTCGCCTGACCACGGTTTAGCTTCGTGGTCATGATGCGGGCCCAGTGAGCCGTTCAAGCGGACTGCCTTCGGCCGCGGCTGACGGCGTCGGAGTCTCCACTACGGCATCAACGATTGCCGCCTCGATCGCGTCCTGCGGAAAATCCGGTGGCCGGTGGGCGTCATAGTCCTCGCTGGACCACTGCGCTGGGGCCGGCGCGATCGAGATGGCGATCGGCACCTCGACGGGTAACTCGCGCAGCTTGGACTCGATCGCCGCCGCCAACCGTCGCGCGTAGTCGGCGTAGTCGCTAGTGCGTTGGTTATCCAATGCTGTTGACAAGGACGCAATCTCGTCGAACGCTCGCTCGTAGGCGATTTCACCGGGAGTGTCGGGTCGGCTAGTTCGGGCCTCCTCGAGAAGTTCTTCGACCAGCGGAACTTTGTCGGTGTAATCCGGTGGCCACGACGCAAACGGTGCGACGACAAGGTTTCCATCCTCGACGCTCACCCAGTCGATGTCGGCCAGTCGCGGATCGTCGGGGGAGAAGGGGCCCGGTGGGATGTCCTCGGGTAGGGGAACTGCGTCCTGGCGCTCGCCGAGGATCAAATCAGCGGCCTGGTAGTCGTCTTCGGTCGTGTCGGCCGTGTTTCCCAAGATCGCTTCGACCCACAGGTCGACGGTGATGGGCTCGGTGCGGTGGCGGAGAAGGTCCTTGGCGTCGAACGCCGTCGACTGCAGCGTTTGGCGGACGCGTTCGGCTTCCCAGGACCCGGGCCGGCCGGCCAGTACGGTCTCGATGCCGCCGGCGTTGGCGGCGGCTCCGGCCAGGGCGAGGGTGACGAACTCTGCCCAGTCGATGGGCAGTGCTGCGCGTGGATCCGGGTCAGGTTCCCAGCCGCCGGACTCGTTGCGCCGCATGGGTTGGTTAGTCAGGCGGGTTGCCTCGGTGAGCGCTGCTATTGCGTCGCGCAGGATCTCCCCGTAGGGCCGTGGCTGGCTGGAGTGCTGTGCGGTCAGGTACCCGGCGTCGTGCAGGGCCGCTGAGAGCACCACGCGGTAGGGCTGACCGATGATGCGCGCCAGGGCATCGAGGTTAGCTTGCCGGGGGAGTCGCCGAACGCCGTGGGCGCGCCATCGCCGCAGCGCTTCGCCGGTGATGCCGATCCGCCGAGCGATCTCCGGATCAGTGACGCCGTGGGCAGCCTTGTATCGGTCAATGAGGTCGACGAGACCAGGCATTCCTCCAGTATCGGCTCACCGATCCGCCTACGCAAGTCACAGTTGCGATTATCGCAAGTCTTATTCTTGGTGGCCGGTGAGCGGTATCAGATTGCCGGCCTCGTCGTTGGTGTACCCGGCCGGCTGTGGCAAGGGGAGTGGGACGAGGGTGCCGCCGTGGGCAGCCGCGTAGTCTTCGGCCTCGGCGCGCTCGCTGTCGGTGAACGCCCGAAATTGTGCGGGTGAGCCCGGCACTCGGACGAGCATTGTGAAGTCGCTGACGCGCACACCGCTGCTACGAGATCGAGGTACTTCGCGGGAGTAGTGATGCTGTTCTGTCACAAAGCAATCCCGTTCTGCATGGCCGTTTGGTTGTGCCCGGAGGTTCTCGACCCCCCGGATGGACCGCCCGCGGATGCGACGGCCTCCGTCCATTCTTCCGGTGAGCAACCAACATCGACGTACGCGCTCACCCAGGCAACACCAGACCCTCTTCCTGTGTCAGGAGCAACTCCACGCTGTCCGCGCGCATTACCGTGCGATCGGCGGACGGTCCCAACCCGGCTTGATGCGCTATTGGCTATCATAGGTGTATGGCACGGATGGGAGTGACGAAAAGCGCCGCCGTTGAGCGTCTAGCCGGCAACCTACTGAAACTGGCGCGTATCGAACGCGGCATGACCCAGCGTGAACTCGCCGAGGTCGCCAAGGTCGCGCAGTCCACGATCGCCCGTATTGAAGCTGGCTCGCGTCAGCCGTCACTTCCGCTGATGTCCCGCATTCTCGCCGCGGTCGACCTGGAGCTGCGGATCACCCTGGCCCCCTACGATGCACACGATGATGTTCTTGATGCGACAGAAAAGCGCCTCAGCGCAGACGAACTGGAAACGCGTCGCCGCAACCAAGACACCTTCGCCTTATCGCTGCGCCAAGGTGCGGTGCTGTGACGCAGCAGTTTGAACCAGCGACCATCGTCGAAGTGCTTAACAGGCACGGAGTGCTGTATGTCCTTCTCGGCGGATATGCCGCCCAGATCCACGGCGCACATCGACCGACTAACGATCTCGACATCGCACCGTCTAATCAGCTCGAGAACCTGGATCGCCTCGCCACAGCGTTGCGAGAACTCGGGGCTGGGATCCGGGTCGATGACAGCGACACGGGGCTGCCGTTCTCGTGCACGGCAGAATCGCTGCGCGGCATGCACATGCTCAACCTACGTACCCGTGCTGGCGATCTGGACCTCACCTTCGCTCCAGCTGGCTTCGGCAACGGATACGCTGACCTTGAACCCAACGCTGTGTCTGCTGTGATCGGTTCGATAACAATCAAAGTCGCTGAGTTAAACGATGTCATCAAGTCCAAAACAGCCGCGGCACGCCCCAAAGATCTCGACGCTCTGCCTGAGCTTGTCCGCCTGGCCAAGGCCCGCGATCGGACGCGGCGGCCACCGCGTCGCACCAACGAAATTGACGACGACCGCGGACCGGGGCTGTGACCCGAACGCCGCCGTTGGACGAGACTGCCGCAGCGTGTCGATTCACGGGGAACGCCGTCCGCCCGCGACACTGACACTGCGCGCCGCAGAGAGCCTCGCGCGTCCGGGCAGAGCCAGTCAATTCCTGCGGCGACAATGGCGTGATGAGCGAACATCGAGACACGTTGCCCATTCGGCCCCACCCGCTCACCCAGCTCTGCGGCGAAGGGCTGCCCGAGCACCCGCCCCCGCTGTTGACAGGCGCCAATGCCGGGCTCAAGCGGCCCGCAGCTGCCGGCGAGCGCGCGCCGGGCGCGTCGCGGTGAACAGCGCGCCGGTCGATGTGGCCGAATACCTAATGTCCACCTCGGTTGTCGAGCGCGGCGGCGACGTCACGCTCGGGCTGCCAGCACTCCATTTCGAAACGTTGAACCAGGCCACCGTGTCGTGGTGCCGCGACTGGCGCGCCGAGATCCGCATGACCGATGTGAACGCTCCACCCTCGGCCCCCCAGGTCACTGTGGGTGCCGTCGATTTCGTGCACGTACAGGTGACTGAAGAGGCGCCGCATCGACCGATTGCCGATCGACTGTCGCTTCTCGGCATCCGTGCCGCACGCTTCGGCGAGCTGTTCGCCGCGGGCCGTCTCGAACCAGGCCTCGACGAAAACATGGACTTCTGCGACGGCATGCCGATCTGGTCGGTCCTGATGATCTTGACCGCAGTGGTCGATGACGTGCTCCCAGAATCGAAGCTGCGGGCATGGTCAGTGGCTGAAATTGTCGACACGATGCTGCCCACAACGTGTGGAATGGTGGCCGTTGCCGCGACCGATGCCGGAGGTCGCCACCGCCGCCTGGTAGCTGTAGACCGGTTGGACCCCGACTGGTCTGACGTCGGCCTTGCCGGTATTCCAGGTCACCCGGGTTTTCTCGGCGGAGCGACGATGTTCGCCCATCTCGGCCAAGCCCACACCGCCCTCAGCGTCGTCAACGACCAGGTGTTGACCATCGCTATAAGCACCTAGAAGCGTTCCACACGAGCGATTCTCGGCCCTTCGCGAAGGACTCCACGGGGCGGCAAGCTTCCCACGGAGCTAGCGGTTACCTCGGAAGTTAATATCCACGAAATTGGCCGAAGTGTGTCGACGATGGTCCCACGCGAAGGCCAGTGTCTTGCAGGTGTTGTCGAATTCGGAGAACATGCGGATGCCATCTGGTCGGTGATGGGCTATGGCGCCGTTTCCCGCCTCAAGCTTGCCTGCGACGAACGTGAAAGTGAACGCTCCCAGCGTCACGTCTCCGGTGAGGAATGTGTCATCGCGTATCTCGACCTTGGTCTCCATGGCGGTCGTGTACTTGCGAGCAAAGCTTCCGGTGAGGCTGCAGATGTGGAGACCCCAGCCCCGGGGAAGGAGGCCATCGCGAAAAAGGTATCGCATGAACACGTTTCGTTCGCGCTGGTCGTTCAAGCTGGCGGGTGTGGTTTTGGCCCCGGCGGTCATTCCCCACACGGCCTTGAGGATCCATCGTTCGAAGCGCTCGCCACTGATGAGGTTGAACTCGTTGCCGTGAGGGTCTGGGTGGTGGAGCTGCGCGAGCTGGAAGCGTTCGAGTGTTCGGTACACCTCCAGCGCGGTGTCGTCGAGCTTAGACAGCGCGGTGTTGTGTCTGCTGCACAGCATCCGTGAACCCATGGTGGTGACCGGCAGGTCGGCTGGGACGGGGGAGCCTTTCTGCCAGTAGGTGTTACTGGCTCTGACGGTGGTCCCATCGCCGATGTCTTTGAGGATGCTCTTGCTGAGAGGGTGTTCGAGGGTCAGCTTCTCGTCGCAATCGTTGGTGCTGGCGGCGTAGCAGCGTCGGTGGGCCAATCCGGTGATAGGCCCAGTCAGGGGCGGCTGATAGGCAGGAAGGCGCCACTTGCCCGTGAGTCGGTGCAAGTGGCAGCTTTCGCTAGCAAGTCGAGAGCCGCAGGGGCACAATGTGTTCGACCATGCAAGGGTGCTCCCGTCGTGGTGGAACGGCACTGGCCGCACGGGAGGGTCAAAAGGCTTCACCATAAGCGGTCGGCCCGATCGTTCCGAGGTGGTGAGGCTTTGTGCCATTGGCTAGCAGCGGGCATGAGGCGTTCCGGCGAGGAGCTCGCGGACGTTGGAGTGGTGGTGGTTGTAGGCCGATGAACGACCGTATGCTTCGCGTATGTCGGCCGCGTCGACCTGGGCTTGAACAAGGAGGACGGTGCGCAGGACCCACTGGAGTGAGTAGCTGACGGCCACCGTGGTCTTAATGAATTGCTCATGGGCGCCGCGATCCTCCTCTGTGCCGCGGTGGGCAAGGATATTGCGCACGGAGTGGATGGCGGCCGGCCAGTCGCCGAACTCGGCCACAATGCCGGGCACGGCGCTCACTGCGGTGGCCGCTAGGTCGTGCATCATCATGCGGAAAGTGGCCTCGTTGATGTGGCCGAAAGCGCTGTCCATTGCCGCGCCGAACGCCGCGAGATCCGCTGCGATCAGCTCGGAACGATCCGCGCGGTCTGCAGCGCGCACTGACTCGAGTGCAGCGGCGCGCGCTGCCTTGCGGGCGGCTTTGAGATCAGCTCGGGACAGCGCGGGTACGCGCTTCCTATCGGGATACAGACGTCGGTGCAAACCCTCGGCGACAGCCGCAAGCGTGAGAACGGCGGTCTGAATTGCGACACCAGTCAAGTCGTCGACTATGACTGCATCCAGTCCATCGCTGCGGCCGCGAAAATCGACCCAGAGCGCGCACCGCTCAGCAGTGAGGTAGGAGGCGTCGAATAGTTCGTGGTGCCCGGTTGGGGCTGGCCGCTCGTGTCGATGCACCCGCAGCCAAGCGGAATTGGGGGAGTGCCGAACCGAGAGTTCGACGGCTTCGGCGCTGCTGCTCGTCAGAAGGGTCGCAAGCGTTTCTACGGGATGCAGAACGGCGGTGTCGAAATCCAGGACGCTCATGGGTGCGATCGGGGTGAACTCAAACCAGTGGTCTCGGCCCTCGGTGACAGAGTTGATGTCGCCGCCCTCGACGGTGGTCGCCTGGCCATCCGTGTGTCGGAACCAGTTGGGTCCGGTCAGGCGGAATCTGCAGGCCGAAAATGGATGCTCGCGGTCGACATGGGTGTCGAAGATGGCATGCCTGATAGTGCCGAACCACTGACGGTAGTGCTGCGATGACCCGATGTCGTCCGAGGCTTTTCCACCCTGTGCCCCGATCAGCGATACCTCACGGCCATCGTCGAGTACGCCATGAATGTCGCGCGGGGACCAGTCGGCCACGTGGTCATCGGAGTCGCCGCCATAGGAGATGGTCGTGCTGCGGCCGGACACTTCGACGCGGTACGCGCGTTCCTCAAAGAGTGGTCCTATTGTCTCTAGCGCTGGCGTTGGGAAGATCGTTAGCTGGCCCGAAACTTTACGCGACGGCGTCTCGACCTGCCAAAACGTTCCTCCAAGTCGCGGCGCGGCAGTGTCTGGGTGCATCAAAACAGTTTGCATCGCGACGGCGCTGCACCGTGGCTGTGGCTCGCAAAGTAGCGCGCGAGGTCCAAATACCTGGCGTGTCGGCGTCCTGAGAAGTCGGACTTGGAAGCGCCGGGGGCGATGGCGACAGCCGATGGGGCTTCGCTCATTTCATCCCCCGGCCAGGCTAAGCCTGCGACCAGCCAGAGCGAGGGTCGTAGCACTAGCGAAGACACGGTGACCACGTACCGATCATGACAGACGCCATCATAATTATTATGAAGCTAGGAAATGCACAGCTGCACAACGTATTTGGACGCTACCGGTAAGTCTCCATATTCCATCCGGCCGTATCCATCCGTTGTGTAGCACTGCTTTTCAGAGGGCAACTGCGGGCTGGATGCTTGATCAAGCCTGCGGGAGCTCTCGTCAGGTCGCGGCCCGGCCAGAGTTAGGATGGACCGATTGTTGTTTGCTGTCGTTTATAGGCTCGGTAAGGATTGCCGGAGAGGACGGCCGCCTGAGCCGTCGAAATCCGACGGGCTAGACGGAAATGCTGACGACAGCCGGCGGCAGGGCCTGCCACACTGGCCGAATGCTCCCCGATCCGGCCATGCAGCTGCGCCTGGCAACCCCCGAGGATGACGCATTCATTGTCGAGATGGCCCGTCATGCCAGCGTCATCGAAGACTGGCCCCTTCCTGACGTGGAGTCCGAAGACGTGCACAGCCTGTTGCCTGCCACCGGGGCGGTGTCGATCGTGGCCGCAAAAGCCGGGTGTAGGCGAGTGGGCGCGGTGTGGACACTTCACAACGAGCCTCCCTTGCGCGTCAGCCCTGCCGGAGTTCCGTTGCCGGAACTCTGCATTGCCGTCGTCCCCGATATGCGTGGCCGGGGGGTGGGCGGTGCACTGCTGGATGCCCTGTTCGTTCACTGCGCGGAAACCCAGACCGCGCTGTGCCTGAACGTTCATGTACGCAACCCCGCGCGAAAACTATATCAGCGCAAGGGTTTCGAGGAGATTGGCCAGGGCCGAGGCCCTCTGGGCCTAGCTATGCAGAAGGATCTGTGATGGCGATGGCCTCGATGCGGGTGCGTCCGATGACCATCGATGATGCCACTTGTGTATCTAGCTGGCGTTACCCGGATCGGTGGTCGGTGTATGACCTGCAGTCCTCGACCGACATCCTGGACGAACTCGACCTGTACCGGTCGGTCACCGATGCCGACGGCACCTTGATCGGATTCTTCTGCCAGGAGTCCGCGGCCCGCGTCCATGGCATGAGCGCGGATCCGGGAATCGTGGACGTGGGCGTGGGAATGGATCCTTGCCTGGTCGGCCAGGGGAGCGGTCGCGCATTCGGGGAAGTGGTGCTCGATCACCTGGCCCGCAAGTATCCTGGGCGCCCCTTGCGCGCGGTGATTCAGTCGTGGAATCTGCGCAGCCGGCGGTTCGCCGCCACGCTGGGGCTCGTCGACGTCGGTGAGCTGGCCAGTTCCTCATGTTCGCAGCAGGATTCGTATCGGATCCTGCTCAAACCGGAGGCTGCGTCATCACAGGGCTGGGTGGTGGCCCAGTCTGGAGTGTGGCTGTTCGGCGACCGGCTGATGCTGCGTGAATTCGTCGCCGAGGACCACCAAGCGGTGCACGCCTACGCCTCGGATCCCGAGGTCACCACGTTCACTGATTGGGGTCCCAACAGCATCGCTGAGACTCACGCGTTCCTGGCCGGTGCTGTCGCCCAGCGCGAGGCTGCCGAGAGGACCGAATTCACTTTGGCGGCGGTGCAGATCGACTCCGGCACGCTGATCGGTTCGGGGGTGATCGGTGTGACGAGCGCCCATCACCGTCGCGGGGAGCTCGGCTATGTCGTCAACCGCGACTACTGGTCACGGGGCTATGCCACCGAAGTCGCCGAGTTACTCGTCCAGTTCGGTCTTGAGCACCTGCGGCTGCGTCGGATCGAGGGGACATGCGACCCCGATAATCAGGCATCGGCGCGTGTCCTGCAGAAGGCCGGGCTGAGCTACGAGGGCCTGATGCGCAGCCACCTCCTTGTCCGCGGGGTTGGTCGGGACTCTCTGCTGTATGCCCTCGTTGAGGACGGGCAGTAAGGGGCAACGCTCTGCGCTACGGTCGTCTCTACGGGCGATGCTCTGTCGCGGCGCTTGTTGAGATGCACTGCGGGTCAGGGTGACTGATGCGGCTGAGGACTTCGTGGCGTCACGTATCGAGCCCAAGTGTTGCCGGCGTCGGCGGCGTGCCGTTGGGTGACTTGATCGCTGTATCCGAGCATCTCGGCGACCAGCGGTGCGGGTATTTCGGCGACGAGTTCCTGCAGGGCGGTGTTGCGTGCGCCGTGCAGGTTGATTCCTAGGGCTCGGAGCCGCTGCATGATCGCCTGGGGGTCGATGTGTCGTCCCGGCCGGTTGCTGGGGAACAGCCACGGCGTCCCGGTGGCTCCGCCAGCAGTTCGCAGATTCGGCCGGTTGTGGCGGTGGTAATTGAGTTGGGAGGCAAAGGGTTCGGGAACCGAGATGGGCTCCTTGCCCAGCGCGATGCATGTCTCATCGCCCACGAATGCGATCGAGTTGGCGTGTAGGGAGGCGATCTTGGTCAGCGGTTGGGCGTAGAGCAACAGCAGCACGCCAGCGATCCGGTAGGGCAGGCTCTCGGAGTCGCCGGTCAGCAGCTCTTTGAGCCAGGCCAGGCGTTGGTCCTGACTGATCGTCGGCGTCGTCTTCGCCTGCCGATGGCCGATCTGCACGGCGACGTTGATCTTGCTCTTCTTGGCCCAGATGAAGAACGTACGGATCAGATGGCGGGTGGTGGGCCCAGAGGTGAGGTAGGCGTCGACGTCGTGTTGTGTGCAGTCAGCGAGGGTGCGTTGGTGAGTCTGCTCGAGCCAGGTGAGGAACTTGATGGTCTCGGTGATCTCCTGCTTCGCCGAACGCTTCGGTCCGTCGGAGGACTGTCCGGGTCTGGATTCGCTGCGCAGGCGTCGGAGGTGGTGCCAGGTCGCGAACTGCTCGACCGGGGCGCGAACGGTAGGGGAGTCGATCGCGTCGAGTTTGACGCCCAGCCACACTTCGAAGCGGGCGAGGTGTTCGTCGCGTTGCGGGAGCAGTCCGTGATGTTGGAGGATGCTGCGTAAGTGATCGACGTGGCGGCCTGATCCTGCTGCGGTGAGCCCGTCATGGGTGAGAGGTATTGTGCCGGAGGCAATTCCACCCAACAGCTCTAGCACTTGGACGTTGCGTTTCCACGTGAGGATGCTCTCGGGACGGTCGACGCCGCAGAGCACGTCGACGAGCGTCGCCATGGCGGCTGGGTCGACGGGATGGTAAAGCAGGACGGTGCAAAGATCGTTGCGGAGAACGCATCGTGCGCACTCGCCGCGGCGGTGAAGCTCTCCTTCCCGTCGACAGGTTCGGCAGGTGAAAGTACCGGGGATGCCGGCGCAGGTCAGGCAGACCGGGTGGGGGTCGGTGCGGTTGCGACGCCCGGGGAGCACGCCGTCGTGGCCGCAGCTGGGGCAGATCCCGTGGGTGCGCATCGCGATGTAGAAGCAGCTGTGACACAGCTGATCACCTGGCCAGTAGACGCGCATGGTGTTGGCCATGCGACGGCAGCGAGTGCATTCGATGGCGCCGTTGGTGACGCGTGGTCGGCCGCGGGTGATGGATCGCGGGGTGGGGTCAATCGGTGTCATCGGTGATCACTCGTGCTCGCCGGGGCCGGACGGATTTGTTGAGTTCGACGACGTTGGGCGGCGCAGCGGTGCCGGTGGCGGTCTTCTTTCTGCGGGCGTCGGTGGCGGTGACGGTGACGAGGTCTTCCACACCGCAGCCGAGGATGTCGCATAGTGCGGCCATCAGCTGCAGCGAGATGCGTTCGGGTCGTCGAGCAACGATCCGGTAAACCTGGGGACGGGACAAATGTATGCCGCGCTCGGCGAGGCGGGGCATGAGGTCGGTGCTGTTGTGCATGCCGTGGGCGGCCATCAGTTCGGCCAGGCGCCACCGGTAGTCGACGTCGCGTTTCACGAGGTCTCCTCGCCGAAGGAGAGTGCATCTTTGACGGTTCGGTCGAGCACCCTGCGTAGGGTTCGGGTGCGGAAGTCGCTGGAGACGCCGGTGTAGAGCGAGGTGGTGCTGGCGTGTTCGTGGCCCGCCTGGTCTTGGACGAACTTGGCGTCCCAACCGTCTTCGATGAGGTGGGTGATGTAGGAGCGGCGAAAGGAATGCAGGTCGAGGCCGCTGGAGAGTTCGAGGTCGTTGCAGTAGCGCCGGAATCGGCGCAGCAGGGTGTTCTCGGCGACCAAGGATCCTCGTTCGCTGGGGAACAGGTCGATACCGTCGTCGAGGTAGGGCTGGCCGTGGGTGAGCCAGTCGGTGATGATGTCCGGTGTCCAGTCGAAGACCGTGAGCACGGTGCGGCGTTTGGGTGGGGAGCCCTTCTTGGCCTTGCCGTAGCGGACCTTGACCACACCGTAGCGGCCGAATTCGGGGGCGTGCGGGTTGCGAGAGAAGTCGACGGTCTGCAAGTGCCGCAGCTCGTTGAAGCGCACCCCGTAGGAGTAGGCGACCTTGAACATCACTGCATCGCGGTAAGCCGGCAGCCATCCCTTCTTCTTCGAGTTGGCGATCAGGGTGACCTGGTCGTCGGCGTGGTCGAAGAAGTCCTGCAGTTCCTGTTTGGTGAAGGGCCGTTTCTCGGGGTCCTGTTCGTTGTCCTGGACGTGGGTGGCGGTGTTCCAGGCGAAGAACACCTGCGCCGGGTGGGTGCCGAAGCGTTGCTCGCACACTCGGTCCCAGCCGTAGTCCGGGTCGGCGATGTAGGAGCAGAACAATCGCAGGCCGTTCTGATAGCCGCGGACCGTGGATTGCGCTCGGCCCTTGATGCCGCGGAGGTCGGCGAAGAACTCCTCGACGATGGCCGGCGTCCACGACCAGGGATACTCGTTGGTGTGCGCGATGAAGCGGCGAACCAGGCCGGCGCGGTCATCGATGGTGTCGGGATCGAGGTTGCGGCACAGTTGCTGGTTGCGCCAGCCGTCGAGCATCTCCTCGACCGTCTGGACCTCGGGATGGAGCAGCGGAACCGCGCCCACCAGGAATACTCGGCCGCTCTTGTCGACGGGCACTGTGCCTCCGAATCTGTTTCATTCAACGATTCAATGAATCATTAGATGAATCAATACTACATCGACGCTGGTAGATCCATCGGTACGTCGAGCGACGCCATGGCGTGTGTCGTGCCTGTACGCCAGGATCACCCGGCTCACGTACCACGATCTGCCGAATACCCATGCGATCGTTCGGTTTTCGCGTCAAGGCAGTACGCCGAGGGCAAGTGGGCAGTAGGGATCGTGTCCGGTCTCAATGAAGTTGTCCCTTGCGACATGCGTTAATGCCAAGTGCGCTGAGACAACAGAGAGGCAACATGTCTCAGTGAACATGTCATTTCCGTAGTAGCAGTTGTTCGAGGGCTCCAATCCTTCACGAAACGGTCTACCGCGCCGCGGCAGAGGGGGAGGTCACCGTCTTCCGTGTCGACGTCACAGACAAGCGTGGGCAATACGGGGGGCGCATCGGACGACACTCATGGATAACAGTGGCGGTCTCAGCCGGTCGGTCAGCCCGGTGGTCTGGCACCGATGACTTGGTGTTGGGGGACCGTCCCATACGCCCGCGACATCGGAGATGTGAGACAGACTGTGTAAGACGAGAAATGAGACAGTCATGGACACTGTGACCTGCGGCTTCGGAGTTCAGTGTGGCCCCGGGGTGGATGTCTCTTTTCTCTAGACCTCCGATGAGATTAAGTGTCAAGCCATGGCGGTTCTTGGCAGCCGGCTTTCTGCTGGCGTCGCAGAGGAGGCCCTGGCCTGGTGGTCGTG
>JAESGJ010000439.1_pt1 | contig 23528 bp, 28 predicted proteins | sample 9266241 | NCBI WGS metagenome assembly JAESGJ01 (sample SAMN14514841, study PRJNA621669) | algae metagenome | isolation source: Brasilonema octagenarum HA4186-MV1 and co-occurring heterotrophs from wet... | place: USA: Manoa Valley, Hawaii | collected 2009-07-20 | reverse complement strand
CAGGCCCGCGCGACCGATGCGCTCGTCGAGTTGGCGGCGCGGGGCGTCGACGACGACGCCGGGCTGCGCGCTGTCGGCGGCGACGGTGCCCGCTGAACCCGAATTGCTCCTCGCGTCCGCTGTCACCAGCTCGCGGGCGTCGGCCTTGCGGCTCCCGCTGTAGGCGAGCTCGACGGCGAGCAGCAGCAGCGCGATGACCAGCACCACGATCGTCGACGTGAACGCGAGGTCGGAATACCGGGCGAGCCCAACGTCGATGTGGGATGTGTTCATGCGCCCTTCTCCTCCGACGGAACCAGCCGCGCGGTCAGCTTCTCGAACTCGTCGCCCCACCCGGAGTTGTCGGTGCGCGCCAGACCACCCAGCTCGACGCTAACGGTACCCGGGTCGGCTGGTGAAACCCGAACCCAGACGCGGCGCCGTCGCACCACCAGCGACACCAGCAGCCCTGCCATCATCGCGATCGCCGACACCAGCACCCAGATCTGCGCGGGATCGTGCGACACCTGGACGTTGATGAACGGCACGGCGCCGTCGAAGGTGACGACGGTGCCGTCGGCCAGCCGGGTGGACTGGCCTGCCTTGAGGTTGACCCGCGCCTCGCGGTTGAGGCGCTTCTGGTCGATCAGGCTGGGGTCGAGCGTGAACAGCGACTGCGGCTTGCCGGTGTCCAGTCCGGTGTCACCGCGGTAGACGTCGACGGCCACCGCGGGGTCGTTGAGCGCGGGGAAGCTGGAGGACAGCAGCTTGCCGTCGAGCTGCTCGGTCGGCGCGAACAGGCCCTGGATCGCGATCTGGTTCTTGCGGCGCTCGCCCGCGGTGGGATAGGTGCCGCCGGGCGGGTCGACGCGGATGACGCCCGACGACAGCAGCGTGATGGGGTCGTCCGGCCGCCACTGCACGGTCTGGGTGCGCTTCTTCCCGTCGGGGAAGGTGACGGTGAACGTCGGCGCGTAGCCGTGCCCCTGCAGGTAGATGCGGTCACCCTCGAGGCGCAGCGGGTGGTTGACCTCGAGCCGGTACGGCCGCCACGTGTTGGTGGCCAGGTCGTCGCCCGCCTGGTAGTCGACGTTCGCGGCGAAGCCGAGGGCCTGCCCACTCGGCAGGTAGTTCGCGTCGAAGTCGTTGACCCGCAAGCAGATCGGGCTCAGCGAGGTGCCGTCGACGGTGTTCCCCGCCCGGAACGAGTCGAACGCGGCGGGTGAGGCCGAGCAGAACCCCGGCCCGCCGTTGGCGACCACGATGACGTTGCCCTCGTAGCCGAACAACTTGCCTGCGGCCACCGCGACCAGCAGGCCGAGCAGCGAGAAGTGGAAGACGATGTTGCCGAACTCGCGCAGATAGCCCTTCTCCGCCGAGATCTCGATGGTGTCGCCATCCGGACCGCCGATGCGGCGGCGGATCCGACGCCAGCCCTTCAGCCGCGCCTCGACGTCGGCGGCGACGGCCTCGGGGTCGCCCGCCGTCGCCGTGGTGTGGTGCTTCGGCAGCCTGCCCAGGTTTCGCGGGGCGGCGACGGGCATGGCCCGCATGCTCTTGACGTGCTCGGCGAGGCGCGGCGTCAGGCATCCGACGAGCGAGATGAACAGCAGCGCGTAGATGGCCGTGAACCAGAAGCTGGAGAACACGTCGAACATCTGGATCCGGTCCAGCCACGGCCCGATCAGCGTGTGCTGCGCGAGGTACTCGTCGACCTTGGCCGCGTTGAGGCTGCGCTGCGGCACCAGCGCGCCGGGGATCGCCCCGAGCGCCAGCAGGAACAGCAGCACCAGCGCGGTGCCCATCGACGTGAGGGTGCGCCAGGTGTTGCGCACCAGCGCGAGCAGTCGCAAAGGTGCTCCGACACGCCGCTTTTCGGGCACGTTTACGTCTGTTCGCGTGTCGGTCATATCGGGAGCCTGACGTCGCTGACGAACGCGTCGCGCACCCAGGAGATGAAGTCGGCCCACAGGCCCGTCACCAGTGCGACGCCGACCAGGATCAGCAGCGCGCCGCCGAAGATCTGGATGCCGCGCGTGTGCCGCCGCAGCCAGCTCAGCCCCTGCACGGCCCACGTGGACCCGAAGGCCAACAGCAGGAACGGGATTCCCAACCCGAGGCAGTACGCGACGACGAGGACGACACCGCGCGCCACACCGGATCCCTCGGTGGCGGAGGCGACGGCGATCACCGCGGTCAGCGTCGGGCCGAGGCACGGTGTCCAGCCGAGCGCGAAGACCGCGCCGAGCAGCGGGGCGCCCCCGACGGTCGACAGCAGCCGCGGCGTGAAGCGGGCCTCACGCTGCAGGGCGGGCACGAAGCCGATGAAGACCAGACCCATGAGGATGGTCACCACCCCGCCGATGCGTTGCAGCAGAAGCTCGTTGGTGAGCAGCGCGGTGGTCAGTCCGAGCACCGCGACGGTGCCGAGCACGAACACGACGGTGAACCCCGCGACGAACAGCGCGGCGGCGCCGAGCACCCGCAACCGCGCCGTCCTGACCACCACGGCGGACGCGTCGCGGTCGTCGACCCCGACGATCGCCGCGAGGTATGACAGGTAGCCGGGCACCAGCGGCACCACGCACGGCGAGGCGAACGAGACGAACCCGGCCAGCACGCTGACCCCGACGGCGAGCGCCAACGGTCCCGCCGACATCAACGTGTCGATCTGCCCGAGGCTCACCGCGAGGTCGGTCACTTCTCGGCCGCCAGCTTCTGGACGACGGGCATCAGGTCCTCGGCGAGCAGTTCGCGCAGGAACACCGCGGCCACCCGGTGCTGCCGGTCGAGCACGACGGTCGACGGGATGACGGTGGTCGGGTAGCGGCCGCCGAACGCGATCATGGTCCGCATCGCGGGGTCGTAGATCGACGGGAAGGTGACCTTGCGGTCGGTGACGAAGTCGACGGCGGCGTCACGGTTGTCGTCGCGCACGTCGATGCCGAGGAAGGCGACGCCGTCGGCCTTGGTGGCGTCGTACACCTTCTGCAGTTCGGCGATCTCGGAGCGGCACGGTCCGCACCACTGACCCCAGACGTTGATGACGACGACCTGGCCTGCGAAGTCGTCGAGTCCGACGGTCTTGGTGGGGTCGGTCAGCTCCGGGCCGCTGATCGTGCCTGGGCGACTTCGGCTTTCGGGCGGGTCGTAGGTGATGTCGGTCTTGCCGCCCGGCGCGACGAACTCGAAGGTGCCCCCTTGCGCGACGGCGTCGTCACCGGTCGCGCATCCCGTCAGCAGCAGCGCTGCCGACAGGAGGGAGGCCACCAGCCATCTCACTGGCCCGCCAGCTCCGCGTAACTCCAGCCGACCAGCGCGTCGTCGTGAAAGTAGAACGACGTGAGCGATGCGTGGTTGCACATCCGGTTGGCCGCCGTCGGAAGGTGGTGCAGGGTCTGACCGGTGAGCGACCGCCGCAGCGTCGCGGTGGGCAGCTGGTGGCTGACGCACACGGCCTCGTGGCCCATGGCCTTGTCCCTGGCCCGGTACAGCGCGGCCTGCATGCGGTCGGCGATGTGCGCGTAGGGCTCGCCCCACGACGGCGTGCGCGGGTTGCGCAGGTGCCACCAGTTGCGGGGGTTGCGCAGCGCGCCGTCACCCGGCGACACCCGCTCCCCCTCGAAGACGTTCTCGGACTCGATGAGGTCGGCGTCGGTGTCGATCGAGAGGCCGTGCGTGGCCGCGATGGGGCCCGCGGTCTCCTGCGCACGCTCCAGTGGCGACGCGACGACGTAGGCGACGTCGTGGGTCGACAGCCAGTCGGCCACGCGTGCGGCCTGGGCGCGGCCCCTGTCGGACAGGTGGAAGTCCGGAAGCCTGCCGTAGAGGATCTTGTCGGGGTTGAACACCTCGCCGTGCCGCATCACGTGCACGATCGTCTTCACGGGCTCGGAAGCCTGGTCGGTCACGCGGGCCTCGTCGCTTCAGCGGCGGCGCGGGCCGCGGCGGGCAGGGCCGCGGCGATCCGGCCGAACGCGTCGTCGTCGAGGGCCGTCGACACGAACCACGCCTCGAAGGCGCTGCAGGGCGGGTAGACGCCCGCGTCGAGCAGCGCGTGGAAGAACGGCGGGAAGCGCCACGTGTCGGTGGCCTTGGCCGAGGCGAAGTCGACGACCGGCGCGTCGGCGAAGAACACGCTCAACATGTTCCCGGCCCGCGAAACCCGATGTGCCACCGACGCTTCCGTCAGCGCCTCGGTCAGCAGACCGGCGAGGCGGTCGGCGTTCGCGTTCAGGGTGGCGTACGCGGCGTCGTCGGCGGCGCGCAGCGTGGCCAGGCCCGCAGCCATCGCGACGGGGTTCCCCGACAGCGTGCCCGCCTGATACACCGGGCCGAGCGGGGCCAACCGCTCCATCACCTCGGCGCGGCCGCCGAACGCGGCGGCGGGCAGGCCGCCGCTCATCACCTTGCCGAAGGCGAACAGGTCGGCGTCGACGGGATCGATTCCGTACCAACCGGATCGGCTGACCCGGAAGCCCGTCATCACCTCGTCGAGGATCAGCAGCGCGCCGTGCTCGGACGTGATCCTGCGCAGTGCCGCGTTGAAGCCGGGCAGCGGCGCCACGGTGCCCATGTTGCCCGCCGCGGCCTCGGTGATGACGCACGCGATCTGGTCGCCCAACTCGGCGAAGGTCTTCTCGACGGCCTCGATGTCGTTGTAGGGCAACACGATCGTGTCGGCGGTCGCCGCGCCCGTCACACCCGGCGAGGACGGCAGCCCGAGCGTCGCGACCCCGGACCCCGCGTCGGCCAGCAGCGCGTCGCTGTGGCCGTGGTAGCAGCCGGAGAATTTGACGATCTTCGCGCGGCCGGTGAACCCGCGGGCCAGCCGGATGGCGCTCATCGTGGCCTCGGTGCCGGAGTTCACCAGCCGCAGCTTGTCGACGGCGGCGACCCGGTCCACGATCTCGCGCGCCAGCTCGCTCTCCGTCGGCGTCGGCGCCCCGAAGCTGAGCCCGTCGGCCGCGGCCCGCTGCACGGCGTCGACGACGGCCGGGTGCGCGTGGCCGAGGATCATCGGCCCCCACGAGCAGACCAGGTCGACGTAGTGGTTGTCGTCGGCGTCGGTGAGCCAGCACCCCGAGGCCTTGGTGATGAACCGCGGCGTCCCGCCCACCGAGTTGAAGGCACGGACCGGGGAGTTGACTCCGCCGGGAATGACGGCGGCCGCCTCGGCGAAGAGCCGTGCCGAGGTGTCCGCCCTTGGGTCAGCACGCATGGCCACCAGTGTCCCAGCAGCGCCCCCGGCGTCAACTACAGGGTGTAGGAGGACTCGGCCTGGCACGCACGCGCGCCGGGATCGGGCCCTTCGCGACCGTCGTGTAGGGCACCTCGACGGGGAAGTCGTCGGCGATCGAGGTGATCTCGGTCGAACCGACGATCGTGGCCAGCGCCAGCGTGGTCTCCAGCAGCGCGAAGTGCTCGCCGATGCACGACCTCGGGCCGCCCGCGAACGGGACGAACTGCCAGCGCGCCCGCTTGGCGGAGGCCTCCGCCGTGAACCGGTCCGGGTCGAAGACCATCGGGTCGTCCCACAGCGCGGGGTCCCGGTGCACGGCCTGGATGCCGACGGCGACGATGCTGCCTGCCTTCACGCGGTAGCCGTCCACCTCGAAGTCGCACACCGCCAGCCTGCCGACGCCCGCGGCGGGCGGGCACAGCCGCAGCGCCTCGTTGAGCACCTGGCGGGTGTAGCCGAGCCGGGGCACGTCGGCCGGTGTGAGCTCGCGGTCCCCGAGCTCAGCCACCTCCGCGGCGACCCGGTCCTGCAGGTCGGGATGGTGGCCGAGCTCCCACAGCGCGTACGTCAGCGCCGTCGCCGTCGTGTCGTGCCCGGCGAGCATGAAGATCAGCAGGTCGTTGCAGATGTCCCGGTCCGACAGGGTCTCCCCCGTCTCCGGATCGACCGCGGCAATCAGGGCATGCACCAGGGGCGCGTCGCGGCCGGGATCCGCTCGGCACGCCTGCAGGATCTCGTCGGCGACGCCCAGCATGGTCGCGACCGCGCGGCGGGCCCTGGCGCGCCGCGGGGTCGGCAGCCACCGCGGCAGGCGCACGGGGCGTAGCGCACGGTCGGCGGCATAGGACGACGCGACGTGCATGCAGTCGGCGATGACGTCGGCCCGCTCGTTGAGGTCGAGCCCAAGGATGGACCGGCCCAGCGACTGCATCGTGAGCCTGCGGCACTCTGCGTCGAGGTCGACGTCGAGGTCACCGGATGCGGCGCGCCAGTGGTCGACGACGGCCTGCGCGGCGCGGGACATGTGCCCGCCGAACCGCCGGACGTGGTGGTTGGTGAAGACCGGCTGCAGGGCGCGCTTGCGGGGCACCCACTGCTCGTTGGGCAGCACCCACAGGCTGTCGCCCGCGAGCTGACGGACCTCGTCGTGCACCATGCAGCGCTCGCCGAACGCGTGGTTGCGGGCGAGCAGGTCGCCGATGCCGCTCGGGGAGGTCACCAGCACCAGCGGCGGCACCAGCCACCGCGGGCCGAGTTCGATCCGCGTCACGGGGCCGCCCGCCGCGCTGATCACCTCACCGCCGGTGTGGAAGACCCGCACCGCCTTGATGAGCTGCCGAAGGGACATCGGGTTCTTCGGCACCAGCGGAAGCGTGCCGACGTCTGAGGCCGTCACCATGGGTACCCCTGCGTCACCGGACCGGGGTCAGCGCGAACACCGGGTGGTCGGCGTCGTCGGGCAGCTGTTTCCAGTAGGACTCGACCACCTTGCCCGCCAGCGGCCGGTACACCGCGATGATGGGAGCGCGCTGCTCGACGGGCACCTCGGTGGCCAGGAGCGCGACGTTGCCGAGCTTGACGTGCGGGTCGGCGCGGACGTTGCGCACCCAATCCGACTCGCCGCGGGTGGACACCAGGTACTTGACCCCCTCGACCTCGGGGACGACGACCGGGATCTGCTGCGGTTCCTTGCTGCCACGCCGGGTCACGGTCAGCGTCGCGCTGCCACCGATCCCGAACGCCATCGCCAGCTTGTTGAACACCTTGGCGGTGAACCACGGAGGCTTGAGATAGGCCATGGCCTCCAGTCTGACGGCTCGGGGCGAACTATGACAGTCCACCTCGGGGTGGGGAGGCGTCCCGGACTCAACCCGCGCGCCACCTCAGCGGCGCACCCTCGCCCGCGGTCATCACGCTGCCCGCCATCACGCGCAGGCGATAGGGACTGAGCCGCAGCGCGGCGAACTCGTCGGACGTCGGTCCTGCGCTCCACTGCGGAATGATGGACGGGTCGTACCCGACCGGCTCCGGACCGTGGGCGAACTTGTCCCACACCGACTTTCGCGTCTCGTCGTCGAGGTAGAACTGCGCATCGCACTCGGCACTGCAGGTGTCCTGGCTGGGAGCCCAGTAACTCACGGACACCTCCGGGTGCGCCTCGAGATGGGCCCGCTTGACGGGTGTCGGCACGGTGGCGATCCAGCCGACCAGGTCGGTGCCGTCCCACTCCCAGAAGGGGTGCAGGATGCGGCTGCGGGGTCGGCCGTTGCGGTCGACGGTGACGACCGAGGCCCACACGATCGAGTGGGCCATGTCGCGGAAGGCCGGGGCGATCTGGTCGAGCGGCGTCACGGCAGCCAGCCTAGGCCGCTACTCCCCGTCGGCCATGCCCTTCTCGCGGGTTCCCATCACGTCCTCGCGCTTGACCCCTCCGCCGTCCCCGACGTCGCCGAACTTGGGCGAGCCGTCCTCGTCCACCCATTCGGAGACGGCCTGGCCGGACACCGTGTTGCTGGTGCCGGGCAGACCGATGGTGGGACGGTCGTCGTCGTAGGACTTGGCCATCTCCTTGGCCTTGGCCTCGTGTTCTTCGGTGACTTCGGGCTTCTCGGTGAGGTTCTGCGGGTCTGTTGCCATTTCTACCGACTGCCCACGAGTGTGACGTAGGAAACAGTGCCAGCTCAGACGGGCACCGCGCGCAGCGCGGCGGGCAGGCTCGGCACGAAGTGCCTGGCCGCGAAGGCGCGCAGCTCGTCGGGGGTGACCAGCGACTCTGCGCTGGGCAGGAGCAGTACGACGGCCGCGTACCGCAGGATCGTGTCGGCGAGGTCGTTGACGGCGGCCGCACCGATCCGGTCGGCGAAGCCCGCGGGGAAGATCACCCGCAGGGCGTCGGCCATCCGCTCGATGGCGGTTCCGTAGTGCTGCCGCGCCAGGTCCAGCACCAGGGCAGGCTCGTCGGTCATCATCTGGTTGAGCACCCGGTGTCGGCGGAACATGAGGATCGACTGCGTGAACGCCTCGACGTAGTAGTTCGCCGGTTTCGCCGCCCGCTTCAACTCCGCGGCGATGTCGGCGAACAGGATGACGTTCTCGCGCTCGATCACCGCCCCCACCAACTCGTCGCGGTTGGCGAACCGGCGGTAGATGGTGGTGCGGCTGACCCCCGCGCGGCGCGCCACGTCGTCGAGCGCGACGCGCTGGAACCCGTGCCGCTCGAACTCGACGAGCGCCGCATCCAGGATCGCCTGCGTGGCGTCAGCCGCGGGCATAGCCCGCCTGCGCAAAGGTGTTGTAGCGCACCGTCATCGGCAACCGGTCCCACACCCAGTTCACCGGGCGCGAGCGCCACGCCGCCGCGAAACCGCGATACGCCCGCTCGCGACCCGCGCCCCACGGAAGCCCGAGCAGATCCCTGGCCCTCGGCGGCATGCCACCGGTGGTGATGAACGCCGCGACCGGATTGAACAGCGGCGACGCCAGCCGCCACGCCAGCGGGGACACGCCCTTGGGCCGCGGGAAGCCCTTGGTGACGTAGCCGACGCCGTACTTCGCGGTGGGGTGTGCGACGACGATCTCGTCCATCATCCGGTCCCAATAGCGTTGGAAGCCGGCGTAATCCGCGGGCATCGGACGGTCACTGACCCCGTAGCGGCGGTACCACGTCTTGGACTCGAGGTAGATGCGCTCCTTCTCCTCGTCGGTCAGTCGCTTGACGAAGGTGTCGGCGAAGTAGAGGACCTGCTCGACGAACGTCGCGTGTGCCCAGAAGTAGGTGTCGGGATCCAGAGCGTGATAGCGGTTGCCGTCCGGCATGTCGCCCTTGATGTCACGGTGGAAGTCCCGCACCCGCGTGCCCGCATTGTCGTCGTCCGCGCCGTAGACCGTCATGAAGATCGGCGGCAACGACCGCTTGATGCGCGCGGCGGTGTCGGAGAAGAACACCGAGTGGTCAAGGACGCCCTGCCCCAGTTCGGCGAGCATGTTCTGCAGCACGGCGGGGCGCGGGCCGATCAGGTACATCCGGTTGTCGCCGAAGTACTTCCAGACCAGGGAATCCGGACCGAGAGGGAGGGCGTCTGCGCGCTGAACGTCGTCGGCGAGTTCCGTCATGTGGAACAGTGTTACAGAAATTGCACTTTGTACCAGAGGCTGTGAGCAGGCTCACGCCGACCGTCGGCCACGGCGAAGTCGCGCCACTCCGAGGACCGCGAGCACCCCCGCCACCGTCGCCAGCCCCACCGCGAGCACGATCAGCGACGGGTCGTAGATCACCGTCGGCATCGAGGGCTCCGAGGAGATCACCGGCGCCGCCTCGGCCGGGGACCTGGCCGCGAGCCAGCTGATCACGCACCCGGCGGCCGCCACGACCGCGAGTACCAACTCGACGACGGCACGGACCTTCACGAGGCACGCTCGTTGACGACCGAATTGAGCGCGATCCGCAGCTGCCGGTGTCTGCGGGCCCATGCCTGCGCACGCCGGTCACTGGTGAGCTTGAGGCCGATTCCGGTGCGACCGCGGGGCACGCCGGTCAGCTCCCCCAGCGCCCGCGACGACTGCCACAGGGGCACCTCGGCACCGTCGGCCTCGGGATAGATCTTCACGATCTCCGAGATGCGGATGGTCTCGGCGCCCTGACGGAGGTACTCCGGCGTCAACTCGACCGAGGTGTGGATCCGGGCGGCCTTGACCTGCAGGCCGAGGAACACCGTGACGAGGCCCAGGAAGACCAGCGGCAGCAGCGGTTGCCAGCCGTACCCGGAGGAGACCTGGACGAACAGCATCGTCCCCGAGGACAGCGGGCCGGCCAACAGCCACCACCAGGTGGCCCCCGGCTCGCGGAAGACCACCTCGGATTCCGGCTGCACCCCGGTCATCCCGACGCCTGGCCGTCGTACCACTGCTGCGACGACGGCCGCTGGTTCATCGCGGAACCGGTGATCAGCAGGATCATCACCACCGCCACCGTGAGGACGCCGCCGGCCCCGATCAGCAGCAGCAGGATGTAGACCAGGACGGACGCCAGAGCCAGGCCGACGGCCGCATTCGCGAACCGCTTGCGGCCCCCGCGAGCGCGGCCCGCCAGGTAGGCCTGCGCCAGCCCCATCACCACCAGAAGGCCGCCTGCCAGCTGGAACGGCAGCGGGACGGGCTGGCTCAGCAACCACAAACCCTGCGCCGCGGTCAGCACGGCGGCCGCCACCCAGCACCAGAACGCGATGGTGACGGTGCGCGGCCTGCCGACGGGCACGGAGGAATCGGGCACGAGTGAGTCCGGCATGGTCGGGCCAGCCTATCGTTTCGCTCAGCGCGTGAAGAACGCGTGGGCGTCCTGGCGGTGCAGCAGATAGACCCCGCCCGCGATGCACACCGCCCCGACGATCGCGGTCACCGCGTAGGCCATCGCGGCCACCGTGGGCCGGTCCACACCGAGAAGATTGCTCATCGCGTAGACGATGGTCGCCGCGCCGCCACCGGTCAGCACCGTGCGCGTCCACCGGTAGCCCTGCCGCATCAGCAGAAGGAACGTCAGCACGACCGACGCGACGACGGTCAGGAAGATCGCCGAGACGCCGTAGACCAGCACGGCCGGTCCCTTGACGGGGAGCGCGACCATGTCGATCACGTAGCCGACGACCATGAGCGCCCATGCGACGAGCCACAGCCAGAAGCCGGTGTCGACGTCCTCGGGACGGGGCGCCTGGCCGGTCGGCGGCGGTGGGACCTGCTGCTGGTAGGTCACGCCAGCCAGTCGGCGACGTCGGCCGCCCAGTAGGTGAGCACGATGTCGGCACCCGCGCGGCGGATGCTGGTCAGCGTCTCCAGCGCGACGGTCCTCAGGTCGATCCAGCCGTTGGCCGCCGCGGCGCTGATCATCGAGTACTCGCCCGAAACCTGGTATGCGGCAACGGGAACCGGTGACACGTCGGCGGCGGCACGGACCAGGTCCAGGTAGGCCATCGCGGGCTTCACCATGATGATGTCGGCGCCCTCGGCGATGTCGAGCTCGATCTCGTGCAGCGCCTCGCGGGCGTTCCCGGCCTCCTGCTGGTAGGTCCGGCGGTCACCCTTCAGGCTCGAGCCGACGGCCTCGCGGAACGGTCCGTAGAAGCCCGAGGCGAACTTCGCCGCGTAGGCCAGGATCACCACGTCGGTGTGACCGGCCGCATCGAGCCCGGCCCGGATCGCCGCGACCTGACCGTCCATCATGCCGCTCGGACCGACCACGTGGGCACCCGAATTCGCCTGTGCGACAGCAAGTTCGACATACTGCGCGTTGGTGGCGTCGTTGTCGACCGCACCCGTGGCGTCGAGCACGCCGCAGTGCCCGTGATCGGTGAACTCGTCGAGGCACGTGTCGGCCATCAGCACGGTCTCGTCGCCAAGATCGGCGGCCAGATCGCGCAGCGCGACGTTGAGGATGCCGTCCTCGGCGATCCCGATCGAGCCCGTGGCGTCCTTGTCCTCGTCGCGCGGCACGCCGAACAGCATCAGCCCGCCGACGCCCGCGGCCACGGCCTCGGCGGCCGCCTTGCGCAGTGAGTCACGGGTGTGCTGGAAGACCCCGGGCATCGACTCGATGGGCCTGGGCTCCGCGATGCCGTCGGCGACGAACATCGGCAGCACCAGATGCCTTGGCTCCAGGGAGGTCTGGGCCACCAGCCGGCGCATGGCCGGCGTCGACCGGAGCCGGCGTGGTCGATGGAGTGGGTAGGGCACGAGGACTCCCGCTACCTCCGGCGGCTCTTCTTGCGCGGCGGCGGCAGGGCACCCTCGGCGCGCAGCCGGGCCGCGTGCTCGGCGAGCGCCTCGACCAGCGGACCCACCGCGGCGGTCTCCGGCTGGACGTCGACACGGAGGCCGAATTCCGCTGCCGTCTCGGCGGTCTTGGGCCCGATGCACGCGACGATGGTCCGCGCGTGCGGCTTGCCCGCGATGCCGACGAGGTTGCGCACCGTCGAACTCGACGTGAAGCACACCGCGTCGAAGCCACCGGTCTTGATCATCTCGCGGGTCTGCGCGGGCGGCGGGGCGGCACGGACGGTCCGGTAGGCCGTCACGTCCTCGATCTCCCAGCCGCGCATGCGCAGCCCCTCGGCCAGCGTCTCGGTGGCGATGTCGGCGCGCGGCAACAACACCCGGTTCACCGGATCGAAGATGTCGTCATACGGCGGGAACTCGTCGAGCAGCCCCAGCGAGCTCTGCTCACCGACGGGCACCAGCTCGGGGTTGATGCCGAACGCGCGGACCCGGTCCGCGGTGGCCTGCCCGACACAGGCGATCTTCACGCCGGAGAACGCCCGCGCGTCGAGACCGAACTCGTTGAACTTCTCCCACACCGCACGCACGGCGTTCGTGGAGGTGAAGACGACCCACTGGAAGCGGCCGTCGACCAGACCCTTGACCGCGCGCTCCATCTGCGCGGGGCTGCGCGGCGGCTCCACGGCGATGGTCGGCACCTCGATGGGCAGCGCGCCATGGCCGACCAGACGGTCGCTCATCTCGCCCGCTTGATCCTTCGTGCGCGGCACCAGCACGGTCCAGCCGTACAGGGCACGGCTCTCCCACCAGTTCAGCTTGGCCCGGTTGGCCACCGTCTTGCCGATGGTGGCGACGAGCGGTCCGGCCAGCGGACCCGCGGGATCGGCACCCGCCAGCGTGGCCTTGTCGAGCAGCCCGGCCAGCGTCGACTCGACCGAACGCTGCTGGCACGTCGTGCCATTGGCGGTCACGACGCACGGCGTCGACTCGGTCAGGCCGTACTCGATCAACGTGCGGGCGGCCTCGGGGAGGTGCGTCGCGGTCGCATGCAGGATCAGCGGACCCGGCGCCGCGGCCAGCGCGGCCCAGTCCACGTCACCGCGGACGTCGGCGACGGTATGCGACGAGCCGAGCGGCAGCCCGGCGTACGTCGGCACCGCGGTACCCGGCGCGAGACCGGGCACGATCTCGAAGTGCGTCTGGGTGCGCGCCAGCGCGCTCACCTCGGTGATGACCGAGTCGACCGACAGGGGGTCACCCGCCACCAGTCGCACGACGTCGACGCCGGAGCGCGCCTCGTGGACCAGTAGCTTGGCCACCTCGGTCGGATCACCCAGTGCGGGACGGACATCCGCACCGCCGGGCAGGGTCGCCGCGGGGGCAGGCGCATCCGCGGCCGCCGCGTCATCGGTCTGTGGTGCGGCCTCCGCCGGGCCCGACGTGGGCGGCAGCTCGGAGCCGACTATGGCGAGCACCGCCTCGGGTACGTCAGGGTCCGTGAAGACCAGTGCCGCGTTGGCCAGCACCGTCCGTGCTCTCGTCGTCAGCAGGCCCGGGTCACCGGGGCCGGAACCGACGAACGTGATGCGGCCGGGCTTTGACTTGCGCCCTCGGGTGGTCATCCTTCACTCCCGCTCTGTCGTCCGCTGATCCAACACGTCCCGCGCCCCCAGCTCGAACAACTCCGCGGCGACCGAGAGACCAAGCTCTGCGGCCCGTTCGGGAGTCCCGATGCCGGACGCACGGATCACGTCGGATCCGTCCAGCGCCGCCACGCAACCGCGTAGCGACAGCTCCTCGAAGAGATTGCCCTCCTCGTCGATGGACTCGACCACTTCCGCGATCGCACCCACCGGCGCGGAGCACCCCGCCTCGAGTTCGGCGAGCAGGACTCGCTCCGCGATGACCGCGACCCGCGTGTCGGAGTGGTCCATCTCCGCCAGCAGCGCGACGAGCTCGGCATCGCCCGCGCGACACTCCACCGCGAGCGCACCTTGGGCCGGCGCTGGCAACATCTGCACCGGCTCCAGAGTCTCGGTGACGTCGCCGTGCCGTCCGATGCGGACCAGTCCCGCACGGGCGACGACGACGCCGTCGAAATCACCGTTGCTTACCCTGTTCAACCTGGTGTCTAGGTTGCCTCTTAGGGGGCGGATTTCCAAACCGAGACCCAGTGCTCTAAGCTGCGCCGCCCGCCGCGGGCTCGACGTGCCGATCACGGAACCGGCTGGCAACTCCCCGAGAACCAGGCCGTCGCGGGCCACCAGTGCGTCCCTGGCGTCCTCGCGAGGCGGGACGGCGGCGATGACGAACCTGTCGTCGGCCGCGGTCGGCAAATCCTTGTACGAGTGAACGGCGACGTCGACGCGCCCGTCGGCGATCGCGTCCCGCAGTGCCGCGGTGAACACGCCGACGCCGATGTCGGCCACTGGTTCCTGGGAGCGATCGCCCGCGGTGCTGATCACGACGAGTTCGGCGGCGTGGCCGCTGGCCTGCAGAGCGTCTCTGATGAGGCCGGCCTGGGTGGTAGCCAGCAGGCTGCCCCTCGTGCCGATCCGGATGACCGTATCGCGCGTGTATGGCAAGTGACTACTCGGCCTTACCGAGATCCAGCCGCGCGTTGTTAGCCGCCAAATCCGTTGTGATGATCGGTATTTCGCCACCCGAAACGGCATCGACGGCCTGCGGGTCGAGCTCGAAGAGCTCACGAAGCGCCTCGGCGTAGCTGTCGCCACCCGGCGCGCTGGCCAGTTGCTTGACGCGGACCGTCGGGGCGTGCAGCAGCTTGTCGACGACGCGGCGCACGGTGCGTGCGACCTCGTCGCGGTGGGCCGCCTCGAGCCCGGGCAGCCGGTTGTCGAGGCGCAGGAGCTCGGCCTCGACGACGTCGGCCGCCCGCTGGCGCAGGGCCGTGACGGTCGGCGTGACCTCGGCCATCCGCTGTCCGGCCAGGTAGTTGGCGACCTCGGCAGCAACGATCGCGCGGGCCGCCTCGGCGTCCGACGCGGCGGCCTTGGCGGCCGGTTCACGCTGAATGCGGTCCATGTCGACCACGTACACGCCGGGCAGGCCGGCGACGGCCGGGTCGACGTCACGGGGCATCCCGAGATCGCAGACCACCAGCTGCTTGGGGTCGAAACCGTGAGCGAGACCACGGTGCACGTCGGCCAGCGAGACCACCGGACGGACCGCGCCGGTACACGACACCACGACGTCGGCGTCGGCGAGCACGGGCGGGATGTGGTCGAACGGGAAGGCGTGCGCGTCGACGCCCTGCTCCCGCAGGTTCTGGACGAGGCGCTCGGCACGCGGCAGCGAGCGGTTCACCACGTGCACCCGGCCGATGCCCGCACGCACCAGGTGCGCGGCGGCGAGCGAGCCCATCGACCCGGCGCCGATCACTGCTGCCGAACGGCCCGCCAGGCCGCCGAGCTTGCGGTCGGCCATGTCCAGCGCCACCGAGACGACGGACGCCCCCGCCGCGTCGATGCCGGTCTCGGAGTGCACGCGCTTGCCCACCGACAGCGCCCGCTGCGCCAGTTCGTGCAGCGTGCGTCCGACGGTCTGGTTGGCCTCGGCCGACGCGTACGACCGGCGCACCTGCCCGAGCACCTGCTGCTCGCCGAGGACGGCCGAATCCAGGCCGCTGGTCACCGCGAAGAGGTGCTCGACGGCGGCCTCGGCGTACCGGACGTAGGCGTACTTGGTCAGATCGCCCAGCGACATGCCGGAATGCTCCGAGAGCACCGACCCGATGACGGACAGCCCCCCGTGGAAGGCCTCGACCACGGCGTAGATCTCGACGCGGTTGCACGTCGACAGGACCATGGCCTCGGTGACCAGTGAGGACTGCAGGAGCTCGTCGACGATCTTGGCCTGATCGGCCTCGGCGGTGCTCAACTGCTCGAGAACGGAAACTGGCGCGCTGCGGTGCGAAACCCCGAATAGAAGAACGCTCATGGCCTCGTCACCCGTTGAACTCCCCGTCGCTACGCCGCCCCAGGAACGCCCTCGAAGATAGCCGTCTACCAGCCCCCTCACCAAATTAACCGCAACCCCGGGCCCTGGCCGGGCCGGGCGATCGGCGCCGCGTCAGGACCCGGCGAGATCCGCCCGCAGCCCCGCTTCGTCGACCTGCCAGTAGCTGTGCTGGACGCCGTCGAGCAGCACGACGGGCAGCAGATCGCCGTACTCGGCCCGCAGGCTCGGATCCCCCGCTGCCGCGGCGGCGTCCACGTCGGTGCTGACGAGTTCGAAGTCGAACTCCTCGGCGAGGCGGGCCAGCACCGCGGCCGCCTTGTCGCACAGGCTGCACCCTGCCCTCGTCAACAACTCCACGGATCGATGACTCACGGTTCTCCAGTATCGCGTGCCCTAGTGTTGAAGGGTGTCCGAGTCAGGGGCTGAGGCCGATCTCGAAGCCGGCCCCGATAACGGTGGCGAAGCCAAGGCCGTCGAGCAGATCCTCGCCGACGAGGCGTCGCAGACCGAGCCGCCTCCGCCGGATCTGACCGCGGCCGCCTTCTTCGACGTCGACAACACGTTGGTGCAGGGGTCCTCGCTGGTGCACTTCGCCCGCGGCCTGGCCGCCAGGAAGTACTTCACGTACGGCGACCTGGCCCGATTTGGCTACGCGCAGGCCAAGTTTCAGCTCACCGGCAAGGAGAACAGCGACGACGTCGCGGCCGGGCGGCGCAAGGCGCTGGCGTTCATCGAGGGCAGGCCGACCTCCGAACTTGCCGACGTCGGCGAGGAGATCTACGACGAGATCATCGCCGACAAGATCTGGCAGGGCACCAGGGCGCTCGCCGAGATGCACCTCGACGCCGGGCAGCAGGTGTGGTTGGTCACCGCGACGCCCTACGAACTGGCCGCCACGATCGCCCGCAAGCTGGGTCTGACCGGCGCGCTGGGCACCGTGGCCGAGTCGGTGGACGGCGTGTTCACGGGACGCCTCGTCGGCGAGATCCTGCACGGCGCGGGCAAGGCGCACGCCGTGCGGTCGCTGGCCATCCGCGAGGGGCTCAACCTCCGGCGTTGCACCGCCTACTCGGACAGCATCAACGACGTCCCCATGCTGTCGCTGGTCGGCACGGCGGTCGCCATCAACCCCGACGCCGCACTGCGGGACCTCGCCCGTAAGCGCGGCTGGGAGATCCGCGACTTCCGGACCGCCCGCAAGGCCGCCCGCATCGGGGTGCCCTCCGCGCTGGCCCTCGGCGCCGCGGGCGGAGCGCTGGCCGCCGTCGTCTCCCGTCGCGGGAACGGCTGAGCAGGCGCTGATAGGCTCGGCGCCGCTGAGCCAGGGAAAGAGCCGAACCGAATCATGAGCATCGCCGCAGACATCATCGGAACCCACTACAGGTATCCCGATTACTTCCTGGTGGACCGCGAGAAGGTGCGCGAGTTCGCCCGCGCGGTCAAGGACGATCACCCGGCCCACTACACCGAGGACGCCGCCGCCGAGTGCGGCCAGGAGGCGATCATCGCGTCGTTGACGTTCGTCGCGGTGGCGGGTCGCCGGGTGCAGGACGAGATCTTCAACCAGTTCGACGTGCCGATCAACATGGAGCGCGTGCTGCACCGCGACCAGAAGCTGATCTTCCACCGGCCGATCCTGGTCGGCGACAAGCTGTGGTTCGACTCCTACCTGGACTCGGTCATCGAGTCGCACGGCGCCATCATCACCGAGGTGCGCGGCGAGGTCACCGGCGATGACGGCACCCCAATCCTGACGAGCATCGTCACGCTGTTCGGTGAGTCCACCAACACCGACGAGCACGACGAGGTCACCGCGCAGATTGCCGCCGGCCGCGACGCCGCCATGAAGCGGATGATTGCCGGGCAAACCAAAGCCGGATCCTGACGGGCCTCAGCCGAGGTACGGGTTCCTGCGGTTCGCCAGCAGTTGGTACAGCGTTTGCTGAATGGTCTCGCGCACCTGGTCGGTCAGCTCGAAGGTGACCATCGGGTCGTCGGCCGCTGTCTCGTCGTAGTCGTGCGTGGCGATCGGCTCGCCGAACTGGATGTGCCACTTCGACGGCAACGGCACCAGCCCCAGCGGGCCTGCCAGCGGGAACAGTGGCGTCACCGGGAAGTACGGCAGCCCGAAGAGCCGCGCCAACAGCTTCACGTCGGTGAGCATCGGGTAGATCTCCTCCGACCCGACGATCGAGCACGGCACGATCGGCGCGCCCGCGCGCAGCGCCGCGGCGACGAACCCGCCGCGGCCGAATCGCTGCAGCTTGTACCGGTCGCGGAAGTTCTTGCCGAGGCCCTTGTAGCCCTCGGGGAACACCGCGGTCAGCTCACCCGCCGCGAGCAACCGGTGGGCGTCGGCGGTGCACGCCATGGTGTGCCCGGCCTTGCGGGCGGCCTGCCCCATCACCGGCATGTCGAAGACCATGTCGGCGGCGAGCAGTCGCAGGTCCCGGTGGGCGGGATGGTTGTCGTGGACGGCGACCGAGGCCATCAACCCGTCGAGTGGAAGCACGCCCGCGTGGTTGGCCACGACGAGCGCCGCACCGGTGAGCGGGAGGTTCTCGATACCGCTGACCTCGACCCGGAACCAGTTGCGGAAGAGCCCCCTCAGCAAAGGCAGAAAGATAGCTTCGTTGAGGTGCTTGTCGAACCCGAACTCGTCGACGACGTAGTCGCCGGACATCCGCTTGTGCACGAACTCGGCCACGGCGGCGATGCGCTGGGCGAGTTCGTTGGGCCCCTCGTCGACCGGTGCGCCGCCGACCGCGCCACGCCGGTGATCGATCTCACGGACGACGGCGGCGATCTGCTCGGCCGAGGCACGATTGCCGGGATCTTCGATCAGCGACGGATGCCGACGCGCGCCATCGGCACGTGCCGCCGCCCTCCGCTGAGCCGATGACCGACCCGAATTGGAGTGCAGCGGAATGACTTTCGCCTTGGACTCGCCCGCCACGTCGCTACCTTCTCCCCGCCCGTTGAAACAAGACTAGCGCCCCCAGCGCTGTGCTGCCGAAATGGCGCGAGTCTCGATCGAGCGTACCCACCGCGGATCGATGATCGGCGTCAAACCTCGACCGCGCACGTAATCGTCGAAAGCCTCCGCCGTGGTCCACTTCGGGTTGTAGCCTAAGTCGTTCCGCATTCTCGCGGTATCCATCACCCGGCCATAGCTCACGTAGTTGAGCTGTTCGCGGTCGAGCTCCGTGTACCGGGTGGCACGCCTCAGCGAATCAACGGCAGACAATGCCGAACGTGGCACCGGCAGCGGCATCCGGCCCGACCGGCGGATCGCCTGCGACATCATGATGATGCCCGAGCCGCCGACGTTGAACGTGCCGGAGCGGCCCGCCATCGTCGCGCGCTCCAGGACGCCGAGGGCGTCCTGTTCGTGCAGGAGTTGCAACCGCGCGTCATGCCCCAGCACCGACGGCACCACGGGGCCCGCGAGGTAGCGCGACAGCGCGGTGTCCATGGCGGGCCCGATCATGTTGGCCAGACGCAGGATCGTGACGGCGATGTCGGGCCGACGACGGGCCAGTCCGCGCGCGTAGCCCTCGATGTCGATGCTGTCCTGGGCGAAGCCCTCGCCGGGTGGCCGACGGGAGCTGCCGTCCTCGGTGAACAGCACCGGGTCGCGGGCACTCGAGCCGTACACCTCGGACGTCGACTTGAGAATCACCCTGCGCACCGAGGGAGCCTTCTGACAGGCCGCGAACAACTGCATCGCGCCCATGACGTTGAGCTCCTTGAGCGCCGCCCGGCCGCCCGCCCTCGGGGCGTAGGACGCCGCCGCGGCGTGCACGACGGTGTCGACGTCGCCGTTGCGGATCACCTTCGCGATGAAGGGATTCCTGATGTCGGCGCGCACGAACTCGGCGCGCCCCATCCGGCGCAGCAGGTCCTTGCTCGGCGTCACGGCATCGACCGCGATGACGTGGTTGATCAACGGGTTCTGCGCGAGCCTCGCGGTGAGGTAACCGCCGAGGAACCGGCAGGCACCCGTGACGAGCACCACCTTCGGGTACTGCGCCGCGTCCTGCGATTCAGTGCCTCCGGCGCCCTGCCCGTGGCCTTGGGGAGGCCGGCTCCCCGACCGCCCGTCCGAATCCATCGGGACAGCCTAGCGGCAGAAGGTGTGAGCTACTTGCCGAGTTTTCTGCGCTGCACCCGGGTGCGACGAAGCAACTTGCGGTGCTTCTTCTTCGACATGCGCTTACGCCGCTTCTTGATGACTGAACCCATGAACTCCGCTACCTAAGACCTCTCCGGACATTTGCGTCCAGAGAACCGACTCGTCACCTTACCCGGCTAGTGCGCGGCGACGAAAACGGCTGTGCGACGGCGGTGCTCCCGGACGGGTGCTAGCCCGCGTCGAAGTACGACGTCTCCAGGAGGTCATGGACGGCCTTAGCGTGCACGCGGAATGAGCGGCCCACGCGGACCGCGGGCAGCTCTCCGTTGTGAACGAGCCGGTACACCGTCATCTTGCTCACCCGCATGAGACTCGCCACTTCGGCGACGGTGAGGAATTGCGCTCGGGCCGGTTGACCCTCGCCACCACCACCCGCGGCGTCTCGCGCCGACTTGCCGCCGGCGGAATCCCGCGAAGATGGCCCGTTCATAGACGTCATCGCAACCCCATCAATCAGGCACGCCGCTCCAGCGGCTTCCCCACCGCTGGCGCAGAGCGTGCATACCTCAGGGAGAATAGCGTGGCCATTGGGGTTATTGCGACGGGTGTGGGCTAATCCGTTGGAATTTCCTGAACTACTCTGATGTAATTCCGAGCTGCTCAGAGCGTGTTTTTGCCGCCGCGACGGCCTCGGCTACCGCCGCCCGCAGCCCGCCCCGCTCCAATTCCCGCAGCCCAGCAGCGGTGGTGCCACCCGGGGACGTCACGGTGGCGCGCAGCTGAGCGGGGCTGGTGTCCATTGCCGTGCCCATCGCGCCGTCGCCTGCCGGATTGGCCTTGTCGAGGCTCTCCAGCAACATCGCGGCCGACCCCGCCATGGTCTGGGCCGCCAGATCGGTCGCGACGGCCCTCGGCAGCCCCACCGCGACGCCGGCGTCGACGAGCGCCTCGACCATCAGGAAGAAGTACGCCGGACCCGACCCCGACAGCGCCGTGACGGCGTCGAGCTGAGTCTCCGGCACGGTGAGCACCCCGCCCACCGCATCGAAGATCGCCGACACCTCCGCGAGCTGCTCGGGGGTCGCGAACCGGCCCGCGGCCAGCGCGCTGACGCCGCCACCGACCACGACGGGCGCGTTCGGCATCACCCGGACGACGGGTGAGCCCGCGGGCAGGTTCGCCTCGAAGTACGCGGTGCTGACGCCCGCCGCGACGGTGACGAAGACCTGTTCGGCACTGCTGTTCTCGGCCTTCGCCGCGGCCTCGGCGATGTCGCCGATCACCTTCTCGACGTCGGACGGCTTCACGGCCACCACGACGAACGCCGCGTTCTCGGCCGCGTCGGCCACCGACGTCACCAATACCGAATACGTGTCCGACAGGTACTTGGCCCGGTCCGGATGCTTCTCCGCGATGACCATGTCCTTGGCCTGCCTGCCCGAGCGCAGCAGCCCGGAAAGCAGTGCCTCGCCGATGCTTCCGCCACCGATGATCGCAATTCTCGCCACGGACGCAAGCATTGCACGCCCGTCGGGCCGACCTATGACTGTGCCGTGGGGACCAGCGCCAGTTGCCGCGACTGCACGATGATGCGGCCCTCGCAGTCGACGACGAGATGGTCCTCGTCGAACCAGTCCTGCCCGATCTGCATCGTCGTACACATCACCCGCAGCCAGCCGTCTGCGGGCACGCCGCGAAGGTACGCGGTGAGCTGAACCGTTGGCGCCCAACCGAATCGGTTCACCGCCCAGGTGACGGGCGCCGAGATGTCACCGCACAGCAGCGCGAACAGCACGTCGGGCGACTCGTCCCGCGGCCGCACCCAGTACTCGATCATGGGTGCCCCGCCGTCGGCCCGCGGACCCATCGTGGTGACCGACGGCCTGATGTCGCAGCCGTGCGCCAGATGCACGATGTCGGCCATCGGGTGACCGGGCCCGATCGGCGCCAGGTCCGGCGGCGGCTCCGGCGCCATCAGCGGGAGCACCGGGTTGACCGACAGCAGCGGCGCGACGTGGTGTTCGGGATCGGCGAGCGTGATCGCCGCCCGGACCGCCGTGCGGTCGCCCTGGTTCAGCTCCACGTCGACGAGGCTCACGCGGCGGCCGCGCTTGCGGATCGTGGTCACCGCGCGCAACGGGCCGGGGTCGGGCGCCCACAGGAAGCTGCCCGACACCGCGATCGGCTGCAGGCCCGCCGCGCCGTCGGGGTCCAGCGCCGCCCTGGCCGCGTTGGCGCACAGCGCCAGCATCGCCCCGCCGTGCACCTTCGGCCCGATGGTCCAGTGCTCGTTGAGGACGCCGTCGAAGGCGAAGACCGCCGCGCCGTTCTCCGCCGCGGACACCGGCGTCAACGCCATGGCATCGACGAAGGACGTCGATTCACTCACCCGATCCACCTCTCGTCACCTCAACAGGTGCATCCGCGCGAACTCCAGCGACTCCGTCAGCAGTGCGTCGCGCTCCCCCGCCGTCCGCGCCCCCGACGTGGTGACCTCGAGGATGACGTGACCGGAGAACGTGCTCGCGGCCAGCATCTGGCAGACCTCGACGGTCGGCTGGGTGCCCCGGCCGGGGACCAGGTGCTCGTCGGTGGACGCGCCGCTGCCGTCGCACAGGTGCAGGTGCACCAGGCCGTCCGGCCCGTTGACGCCCATCCTCTGCGCCATGTCGATGGCGTCGGTGCCCGCCGTCGCGGAGTGCGACAGGTCCAGCGTGTAGTGGGCGTGGTTGCCGTCCAGCGGGTCGTAGGACGGCGCGAACGCCGACACGGCGACTCCCGGGGTGCCTCCGCGCTTGCGCATCCGCGAGATCGACGGCTGGCCCGTGCCGAAGATCCGGTCGGCGCGGAACGGGAACATGTTCTCCACCGCGACCATGACGTCGGTCGAGTCCTCGAGTTCGGCGACCTGATCGGTGAAGCCCTCCGCATACCGGCGTTGCCACCGGAAGGGCGGATGCACGACCACGGTCTGCGCGCCGAGTTGCTCGGCGGCACGCACGCTGCGCTCGAGCTTGGCGATGGGGTTGGCACCCCACACGCGCTGCGAGATCAGCAGGCACGGCGCGTGGACGCTGAGCACCGGGATGTCGTACTTCTCGGACAGCTTCTTGATCGCCGGGATGTCCTGGCTGACCGACTCGGCCCACACCATCAGCTCGACGCCGTCGTACCCGAGGCGGGCGGCGTACTCGAAGGCCGCCTCGGTCCTCAAGGGGTAGACCGAAGCAGTCGAAAGACCGACCTTGATGGCAGGGCGCACTGAGGGATCAGTGTGACGGGTCAGCGCGATTGCAGCAGTGCCAGGGGGCCCAACGTGACCAAGGCACCAACCGCCACCGCGATCAGCGTGCTGCCGATGTCCTCGGTCTTGCGCACGACCCGCACGCCGATCACCAGGCCGAGGATGACGAGCACCGACAGCAC
>JAESGJ010000438.1_pt1 | contig 23813 bp, 24 predicted proteins | sample 9266241 | NCBI WGS metagenome assembly JAESGJ01 (sample SAMN14514841, study PRJNA621669) | algae metagenome | isolation source: Brasilonema octagenarum HA4186-MV1 and co-occurring heterotrophs from wet... | place: USA: Manoa Valley, Hawaii | collected 2009-07-20 | reverse complement strand
CGGTCGACGGCGGGACGCCGTCACCGCAGATCGTCGTGGGTCGGTGGCACACCATCACCGAGCAACCCTTGTCCTGCTGGGCACCGTGTCGGAGCGACCCGATCATGTCGACCACGTCACCTGCCCGATTGCTGCCGACCACGACCAACTGAGTCGATTGTGCATGGCGCGCCAAGTAGTTTTGGAGTCTGCCGTGAACCGCGACGGTCTGGATGTCGAGGGCTGGGTGGCGCTGTCGTTCTGCTGCCAGGTACCTGTTGAGTCTGGCCCTGACGAGACGATTCTGCTTGGCCACCGCGCGGCTGTCGTGGATGTCGGTGAAGTGGGGCGACCACGCGGATGCCACCACCAGTGGCGCGTCGCGCAGCACGGCTTCGTCGATGCCGCGTTGCAGCACGACATCGTCGGGGGAGCAGCAGTCGACGTCGACCACCACCGAACTGGTCGTGGCCGGCACGGCATCGAGACCCTGGATGACCGCAACGGGACAGTCCGCACGCGTCACCAGCGCTGCGGCCGTCGATCCGAGCGGCCTGGTGGCCGGGTGTTCGTTCCCGGTGGCACCCACGCAAAGTAGGGCTGCACCCCGGCTGGCCTCCTGGAGCTGCGTCGCCGCCCGACCTCGACATCTGTCGACTTCGATCTTCACGGGCTTGTCGGTCGCCTCGATCTCGGCGACGACCTGCTGGACCGCGACCCCGGCTTTGGCCTCCGCGCATGCGCTGCGTCGAAGGTCCTCGGGCATCCCGTCGGGTTCGATCGCGCACACCAGGCGCAAGGGAATATCGCGGTCAACGGCTTCGTCGATCGCCCACAGTGCAGCCCGCACCGAAGATCGTGAACCATCTATTCCGACCACCACCGCGGGCGACGGCGGGTCTGTACCTCGCATGTGAGTACTCCCATTCGGCTCGGTGACCACTGACCCTAGAGCCGTCGCCGATCATGGCGTCAGAGCAGAAAGTCCTCGCTCGTGGGGGACATCGCGACGGGCGTCACGACCGTCGGTCTGATCTGCGAACTGGCGCAGCCAACCGAACCAGGCCGACATTCCCACCCCGGTCCGTGCGCTCAGCGGAAACACCAGCGCATCGGGGTTCACCCGGCGCACGTGCTCCAGGTAGGTCGCGATGTCGGCGTCCAGATGTGGTTCCAGATCAATCTTGTTGAGCAGCACCACGTCTACCGACCGGAACATCACCGGATACTTGAGTGGCTTGTCCTCGCCCTCGGTGAGCGAGTACACCATCACCTTGGCGTGTTCGCCGACGTCGAACTCCGCCGGGCATACGAGGTTCCCGACGTTCTCGACGATGACCAGATCCAGGATGCTCAAATCCAGCCCGGCCAGCGCCCTGTTGACCATGGGCGCGTCGAGGTGGCACTCGCCGCCGAAGCCGTCGCTGGTATTGAGAAGCGATACCTGGGCGCCGCGGCCGGCGAGTTTGGCCGCATCGAGGTCGGTGGCGATGTCGCCTTCGATCACACCGACGGCAACCTCGTCGCGCAGCTCGTCGAGGGTGGCGGCGAGGATCGTGGTCTTGCCCGAGCCTGGTGAGCTCATCAGGTTCAGCACGCGAATGCCGTGTGATTCGAACAGGTTTCGGTTGACCTGGGCCCGGCTGTCGTTCTCGGCGAAGATGGACTCGAGAACCTCGACACGTCGGGCCCCTGTCTCGTAGCCGTCGTGATCGCCGTGGTCGTGATCGTGGTCGTGCATCATGCCGTCGTCGTGACGGTGAAACCTACCCATTTCCGACACCCCTCGTCGTCGCAACCGGCAAATCTTCGACCTCTATCGAGGTGACCATGAACTCCTCGCCGTGGATGATGGCGACGTGCGCACTGCCGCAACGGGGGCAGCTGAGCGAGAACCTGGATGCGATCTCGGTGCGCGCACCACACGAGCCGCACGATACCTCTGCGGGAACGAGATCCAGTGTCAACTCCGCGTCCGGCATGTTCTCGAAATCACGCACGAGGGTCCAGCAGAACGCCAACGCGTCGGGAACGACTTGCCGCAGTGCCCCTACCTGGACTCGTACCACCTCGACCCGGCGTCCGGCGGCGTGGGTCGTCACCACCCCGGCGATCGCCTGGCACAGGGACAGCTCGTGCATACAGAACACCGTCACTTCGTCGTCGTTGATGGCGGGCAACCTCAACCCTCGCGCGGACGCGGCCGCAACGGAACGGCCAGCCCGAAATTGAGGACCAAAGTCCCTGCTCGATGAGACTCGGTCGGGGCTAGCCTCGACCACCAGAGCACGTCACAGCCCATCGACGCGCCCGTCCGAGAGGCCCACGATGGATGTTCGGCACGCGGCCGGCGATGCCGTCCGGTCGCGGCTCGACATCACCGGGCTCGTCCAGGGCGTCGGGTTTCGTCCTGCCGTCGCACGCATTGCCGACGCGTGGGGCGTGAGCGGGTTCGTCTCCAACGACGTCGGTTCGGTGCACTGCGAATTCGAGGGGATGGCGCAGGACGTGGCGGGCGCGATCGACGACCTTCGTCGAGCTCCGCCACCGCTGGCGCGCATCGATGCCATGGTCGAGAGCGCACTCACCCCGACGGGCGACGCCGGATTCCGCATCGTGCCGAGCTCGTCGACCGGAACCGGACGGACTCTGGTGCCGCCGGACGTCGCCACGTGTGCCGAGTGTCGACGCGAACTGTTCGACCCGACCGACCGCAGGCACCGCCATCCGTTCATCACCTGCACCAACTGCGGCCCGCGCTACACCGTGATCACCGATCTGCCCTACGACCGCCCCGCCACCACCATGGCCCGCTTCCCGATGTGCGCGCGCTGCGAGGCGGAGTATCAGGACCCGCTCGATCGCCGCTTCCACGCCCAAACCATCGCCTGCCCCGACTGCGGCCCACGGCTGACGTGGACCGGCCCTGGTGCCGGTGACGATCCGATCGCGGCTGCGGCGGCTCTGCTCCAGGACGGCGGCATCGTCGCGGTGAAGGGAATCGGTGGCTATCACCTGGCGTGCCGCGCCGACCGGGACGCTTCCGTTCGGACGTTGCGGACGCGAAAGTTCAGGCCCGCCAAACCGTTCGCCGTGATGGTTGCCGACGTGGCCGCAGCTCGTCTCATCGCGAAGGTCTCCGACGACGCCGCTCGGCTACTGAGTTCGGCTGCTGCGCCCATCGTGCTGCTGCCCGCACGGGCGTCGACGCTGAGCGCCTGCGTCGCACCACGATTGAGTGACGTAGGGGTGATGCTGGCCTACTCTCCGGTTCACCACCTGCTGTTCGAGCGCCTCGGACCGCTGGCGCTGGTGATGACCTCGGCCAACGTGGGTGGTTCACCGATCGTTTTTCGCGACGGGGAACTGGGTTGGATCGACGAGATCGCCGATGGGGTCCTCGGACACGACCGGCCCATCCACGTGCCGTGCGAGGATTCGGTGCTCGCCGTGGACGATCGCGGCGCGGCGCTACCGCTGAGGCGGTCCCGCGGATATGCACCACTGCCGGTGTCGGTGCCGGCGGCCGCCACGTCGCACGCCCCCGTGATCCTCGCCACCGGCGGGGATCTGAAGACCACCTTCGCGTTGAGTGGCCCCGACGGGCATGCCCACCTGTCGGCACACCTGGGTGACATGGCCGATCCGCGCACCCAGGCCTGTTTCGTCGCGGCGGTCGACCACTTGGGCCACATGACCGCCCGGCGACCGGGACTCCTGGCCTGCGACCTGCATCCGGACTATGCGACCACGCGCTGGGCCCGGCGTGTCGGCCTTCCGGTGCTTGGTGTGCAGCACCACCACGCGCACGCGGCGTCGTTGCTCGCCGAGCACGGCCGCTATGGCAGCCCGATGCTGGCCGTCGTGTACGACGGCACGGGCTACGGTGGCGACGGAACCATCTGGGGCGGAGAGTTTCTCGCGCTGCCGGCCGGGACAGGACAGACCCGCGTCGGGCACCTGAAACGCTTTGCTCTGCCCGGGGGCGACGGGGCGGTGCGTCAACCCGCCCGTATCGCCTGGGATCTATTGTGGCGGGCGGGCATCGGCTGGGACGCCAATCTGCCGCCGGTCCGCGCGATCGGTGCGGCGGCGGGACGCATACTGCGGCAGCAGATTCCCCGCGGCGTCGGCTGTGTGAGCACCACCAGCATGGGGCGGCTGTTCGACGCGGTGTCCAGCCTCTTGGACGTGTGCCAGGAGGTCACCTACGAAGGGCAGGCCGCGATCGAACTCGAGCATCTGGCGCGGACGGGTCGGCCTGATTCGGCATCCTTCGACTTCGACGGCGAGAACGGGGAACTCGATCCGGCGCCGGTGATGCAGGGTCTGGTCGACGGGCTTCGTGATGGCGTGCCGACCTCGGACCTGGCCGCGGCATTTCATGCCGCCGTGATCAGAGGCACCGTGCGGGTAGCCGGGCGCTGCGCGCGCAGCGCGGCGATTAACACCATCGGGCTCACGGGTGGGGCGTTCGCCAACCTGCTCCTGCTCGAGGGGATTCGAAGGGATCTGCGGGACCAGGGGTTCGACGTACTCACCCATCGCGTCGTGCCGTGCAACGACGGTGGGCTGGCATTGGGCCAGGCCGTGGTCGCAGCGGCGTCCACACGCTCGTTCAACGAAGGGAGTAACTGGTGTGCCTTGGAATCCCCGGCAAGATAACCAGGATCTGGGAGGAGTCGGGCACCAGAATGGCGACCGTCGACTTCGGAGGCACCACCAAGAAGGTCTGCCTGGCGTATCTGCCCGACCTGACGATCGGTGAATACACGATCGTGCACGCCGGTTTCGCGCTCAACCGGCTGGACGAGGAGTCCGCGAACGACACCCTCGCGATGTTCGCCCGACTTGGCTTTCTCGACGAGGAACTCGCCGGCCTCCAGGCTCCTGATGCCGGCGACCGCAGGACACCGGCGTGAAGTATCTCGACGAGTTCCGCGATCCCGTGGCCGCGCGGTTGCTGGTCGACCAGATCAAGCATCGGGCCACCCGCACCTGGACCATCATGGAAGTGTGTGGGGGCCAGACGCATTCGATCATCCGCAACGGTATCGACCAACTCCTGGGCGATGCGGTCGAGTTCATCCACGGACCTGGCTGCCCAGTGTGCGTGACCCCGTTGGAGATGATCGACCGGGCGCTGGAGATCGCCTCGCGTGACAACGTGATCTTCTGCTCGTTCGGCGACATGCTCCGCGTGCCGGGCAGTTCCCGGGACCTGTTCAGCGTGCGTGCCTCCGGTGGCGATGTCCGCATCGTCTACTCCCCGCTGGATGCCACCCAGATCGCCGCGGCGAATCCCGACAAGCAGGTGGTGTTCTTCGGGGTCGGATTCGAGACCACGGCACCGGCCAATGCGATGTCGGTGGTGCACGCCCAGCGGCTCGGCCTGACGAACTTCTCCCTGCTCGTCTCCCACGTACTGGTGCCGCCGGCGATGACCGCGATCCTGTCCTCGCCGACCAACCGGGTGCAGGGTTTCCTCGGCGCCGGGCACGTCTGCACCGTGATGGGCACCTCGGAGTACGTGCCTCTGGTGGAACGATTCGGTGTCCCGATCGTCGTGTCGGGCTTCGAGCCGCTGGATCTGTTGGAGGGCGTGCGTCAGCTGGTCGACCTGCTCGAGGACGGCCGGGCCGAACTGCGCAATGCCTACCCCAGAGCGGTCGACGACGCCGGCAATGCGATCGCTCAACAGACGCTGCGGGAGGTATTCGTCGTCACCGACCGTGCATGGCGTGGCATCGGCACGATCCCGATGTCGGGTTGGGCGCTGTCGCAGCGCTATTCGGCATTCGACGCAGAGCAGCGGTTCGGCGTGACCGAGATGCGGGTGACCGAGTCCGCCGAATGTCGCAGCGGCGAGGTGCTTCAGGGGCTGCTCAAACCCGTCGACTGCCCGGCGTTCGGCACGTCGTGCACGCCGCGGAAACCGCTGGGAGCCACGATGGTCTCGAGCGAAGGCGCCTGCGCTGCGTACTACCAATTCCGCCGACTGGATCTCGCCGATCGGAGCGCCGCCCATGTCTGAACACGTCCTCGCGATCGATCCGTCGGACTGGACGTGCCCGCTGCCGCTGCGGGAGACCTCGCGCATCGTGATGGGTCACGGTGGCGGCGGCATTCTCTCCGAGGAACTCATCGAGAACCTGTTCCTTCCCGCATTCGCCACGACCGGTTCGAGCGGTCCGTGCCGGGACTCGGCGGTGCTGACGGTGCCGTCCGGACGGATCGCGATCTCGACGGACTCCTACGTCGTGCAACCCTTGTTCTTCCCGGGGGGCAGCATCGGGGATCTGGCGGTCAATGGCACCATCAACGACCTCGCGATGAGCGGCGCCATGCCGGTTGGGCTGACGGCGGGCTTCATTCTGGAGGAGGGCTTGGCGGTCGATCTGCTCGGACGCGTCGCGCAGGCGATGGGGCGGGCCGCCACGCGCGCCGGGGTCGGCATCGTCTCCGGAGACACCAAGGTGGTCGAAAGGGGAAGCGCGGACCAGTTGTTCGTCACCACCGCCGGGGTGGGGGTAATTCCTCCAGGCGTGGATGTCTCTCCGCAGCGGGCCCGTCCGGGTGACGACGTCATCGTCTCGGGCGCCGTCGGCGAGCACGGGGTAGCGATCATGAGTGTGCGGGAGGGCATCGACTTCGGCACGGTGGTCGCTTCCGACAGCGCACCCTTGCATCGCCTCGTCGCCGCCATGCTCGCGGCCGACCCGACCGATACCGGGGTGCACGCGTTGCGTGACCCCACCCGTGGGGGCCTGGTCGCAGCGTTGGTCGAGATCGCCAGGGCGGCCGGAGTGGGAATCGTGCTCGACGAAGGTGCCATCCCGGTGCCCGAGGCGGTGGCATCGGCATGCGGATTCCTCGGACTGGATCCCCTCCGGGTGGCCAACGAGGGCAAGCTGGTCGCCTTCGTCGACCCTGCGGTCACGGAGTGCGTGCTCGCCGCCATGCACGGCCACCCCGACGGCGCCGGCGCCACCGTCATCGGCCGAGTGGTGGCCGAGCACCCGGGCATGGCGGTCGGGCGGACCCCGTTCGGGACCACCCGCGTGATCGAACGCGAACTGGGCGAACAACTTCCGCGGATCTGCTGAGACGCGGTCAGCGACGCAGCGTCTGCGACGGGGACTCGCCCCAGCGCTTGCGGTACTCGCTGCCGAAGCTGCCGAGATGGTGGAACCCCCACCGCTCGGCCACTGCGGTCACGGTGACCCGGTCGGCCGGGGTGGCGTCCATGAGCTCGGCGTGCACCCGTTCCAGACGGCGTTCGCGGACGTAGGTCATCGGGGTCATCCCTAGTTGCTCGTGGAAGCGCTGCTGGACTGCCCGCACGCTCATGTGCACCGCGCCGGCCAAGGCGTTCATCGTGATGCGTTCTGCCAGATGGTCGTCCAAGTAGTCGATGGCCGCCTGCACCACCGCGCCGCGGACATCTGGTTGGGCGGGACTGGAGAACGCGGCATGATGGTTGGACGGCTGCAGGTACAGAAGGCTACTCATGATCAGGTCCTCCACCGCGCCGATGCCCTGGCCCCGGCCCACCAGCGAATCGGCGTGGAACACCTCGGTGTGGATGAGCTGCACGGCGGCATGCCAGCGCGTCGCGGCTTCGCTGGTGAGGTCGAACTCGGGCTCGAATGCCAAGGCCTGCTTCAGGCTTCGACCCACCACCCTGGTCAGGTAGGCGGTCATCGCCGCCTCCTCGATCCTGATCACCAGCTGGGGAGTGTCCAGATCCAGTGCCATGGACAGCGGCTGGCCGGGGCTGGCGACGAGGGAGCGGATGCTGCTGGCCTCGAAGGTTCGGCCGCGGTGACGGGTCAGGGCGGCGCCGTTGGTGGGCATGTGCACCGCGAAGTAGTCGCCGTGGCGCCCGATGTCGAGGTCGGCCGGGACGTGCAGGTCCAGGTACAGCATGCTGACGTTGCGCAACCGTACCCCGTGCATCTCAGCGGCGAATCCGTCGAGGTGCTCGGGCGCGACGCGAAGCGTCAACGGTGACAGGGCCTGCCCGATCAGCGTCGCGGCCTCGCCGACGTCCTCGGTGTAGAAGATCTCGTTGCCGGTGAGGGCGGGTGGCACGCCGCGCGGGCGGACCTTGCGTCGTACGGGGTCCTCGGTGTGTCGGATGTCGATGAAGCCAAGCCGGTTCAGTCGCGTCATCGAGGCCCTTGGGGCAGGGGCGGGGGCGTGGGCCGACACTTGTCCGACCTGACACGATCGTTCATCCGAGTATCCGCCAATCCTGCTGCGCACCAGCGTATTGAAGTCTGCGCAATCTTGACAGTAGCTGCGCAATGCCGATAGGCGCAGGCGGTTTGGCGGTCTAGCTTGTGATCAGGCACACCATGGAGTCAAGGAGGCACGGTGACGACACCGAGTCAGGTTCTGGATGCGTCTCCCGCGGATCGGGTGCGAGCCAAGCTGGACGACCCCCGGGTGGCAGAGTCATTGAACTCTCTGCTCGAACACGCTGACCTGCTGGCAATTCTGCTCACCGGTCTCGACGCCATGCTCCGACGCAGCGACGTTATCGGCGACTCCCTGACCTCTACGGTCGGCGAGTTCGCCCAGGGGGTGAAGGCGGCATCTGCCGACGAGACGATTCCAGGGCTCGACAGGCTGCGTCGGATGGACCTGTCGGAGCTAGCCCGCGGAGCTGAGGCGTTGTCGGACAAAGTCATCGGCGCGGCGCCCGCGATGAACGTGCTGCTGAGTTCACGTCTGACCGAGCCCGAGTCTGCTGAGGTGCTCGTCGCGCTCGGCGACGCGTTGGTGGAGGCCAGGTGTGCCGCGACCGGTCGCGGCGACGGTCCCAGGGGACTCTTCGGAATCCTCAAGGCGGCAAAGGATCCCGACGTCGCCCGCGGGATCGGCTTCCTGCTGCAGACGATGAAGTCGTTCGGCCGACAACTGAAGTGACCTTCGGCCCTTCCCATCGGCTTCGACATCGACCAAGGTCCCGGTAGCGGGTCACCAGGAAAGGAGTGCGCATGGCTTCGGTGCTGTGGTTTCAGGGAGGCGCGTGCAGCGGTAACACGATGTCGTTCCTCAACGCCGAGGAACCCAACGTGGTGGACCTGATCGTCGACTTCGGCCTGGACCTGCTCTGGCATCCGTCGCTGGGATTGGAACTGGGCAAGAATGCCCAGAGGGTGTTCCAGGATTGTGCGAGCGGCGCTCGGCCGCTGGACATCTTCGTCTTCGAGGGCACCGTCATGGAGGCCTACGACGGACGCGCCGACATGTTCGCCGATCGTCCGATGAAGGACTGGGTCAGCGAATTGGCCAGCGCCGCACAGATCGTCGTCGCCATCGGTGACTGCGCCTGCTGGGGCGGTATCCCCGCGATGGACCCCAACCCGTCGGGATCCACGGGGCTGCAGTTCCACAAACGGAGCAAGGGCGGCTTCCTCGGGCCGGACTTCAAGTCCAAGATGGGGCTTCCCGTGATCAACATTCCCGGCTGCCCGGCCCACCCGGACTGGATCACCCAGATCCTGGTGGCACTGGCCACCGGTCGGGCAGGTGACCTCACTCTCGACGAGCTGCACCGACCCGAGACGTTCTTCAAGACCTTCACCCAAACCGGTTGCACCCGCGTGCAGTTCTTCGAGTACAAGCAGTCGACGATGTCCTTCGGCGAGGGCACCCGCACCGGCTGCCTGTTCTACGAATTCGGTTGCCGCGGACCCATGACGCACTCGCCATGCAATCGAATCCTCTGGAACCGGCAGTCCTCCAAGACCCGAGCCGGAATGCCGTGTCTGGGCTGCACCGAACCGGAGTTCCCGCACTTCGACCTGGCGCCGGGCACGGTGTTCAAGACTCAGAAGATCAGCGGGATCATCCCCAAGGAAGTCCCCGAGGGCAGCGACCACCTGACCTACATGGCGCACGCCGCGGCGGCCCGCATCGCCGCCCCGCAGTGGTCCAAGGAAGACATGTTCGTCGTCTGACGCACGCGGCCCACACCCTCCTCCATCGACTCGGTTCATCGGAAGGACCACATCAGCATGACCGCACTCGACCTGTACGTCAGCCCACTGGGCCGAGTCGAGGGTGACCTCGACGTCCGCGTCACCATCGACGACGGCGTCGTCACCTCCGCGTGGACCGAGGCCGCGATGTTCCGTGGCTTCGAGATCATTCTCCGGGGCAAGGATCCCCAAGCCGGACTGGTGGTGTGCCCGCGCATCTGTGGGATCTGCGGGGGCAGTCACCTCTACAAGTCCGCGTACGCATTGGACACCGCGTGGGCGACACGGATGCCCCACAACGCGACCCTGGTCCGCAACATCTGTCAGGCCGCCGAGACGCTGCAGTCCATTCCGCGGTACTTCTACGCCCTGTTCGCCATCGACCTGACCAACAAGAACTACGCGAAGTCCCCGCTGTACGCCGAGGCGGTACGCCGATTCGCACCGTACGTCGGCACCAGTTACCAACCGGGCGTTGTGCTTTCGAACAAACCCGTCGAGGTGTACGCCATCTTCGGGGGCCAGTGGCCGCACTCGAGCTTCATGGTTCCAGGAGGGGTGATGTGTGCGCCGACGCTGTCCGACGTCACCCGCTCGGTGGCCATCCTCGAACACTGGAAGGACGCCTGGCTGGAGGGGCAATGGCTGGGATGCAGCGTCGACCGCTGGCTGGAGGTCAAGACCTGGCAGGACATGCTGGCCTGGGTGGACGAGAACGAGTCCCAGTACAACAGCGACTGCGGTTTCTTCATCCGCTACTGCCTGGACGTCGGGCTGGACAAGTACGGTCAGGGGGTCGGTAGCTATCTGGCCACGGGCACCTACTTCGATCCCGACCGCTACGAGCACCCCACCATCGAGGGGCGTAACGACGCACTCATCGGGCGGTCCGGAATCTATGCGCAGGGCCAGTGGCACGTCTTCGATCAGGCGAATGTCCGCGAAGACGTCACGCACTCGTTCTATGAAGGCAGCCGGCCGCTCCACCCGTTCGACGGCGAGACCATCCCGATCGATCCCGAGGCAGGCCGCAAACAGGGCAAGTACAGCTGGGCCAAGTCCCCGCGCTACGACCTCGGCGGTGGAATCGGCAACGTGCCCCTCGAGGCGGGACCGCTCGCCAGACGGATGGCCGCGGGCGGACCACATGCGTTGCCACATCAGGATGACGACCCACTGTTCCCGAATCTGATGGACGCGATCGGACCCAGCGTGTTCGTGCGTCAGATGGCCCGGATGCACGAGGCCCCGAAGTATTACAAATGGGCCCGGCAGTGGCTCGACGATCTCGACCTGAAGGAGAGCTTCTACACCAAGCCGGTCGAGCTGCCCGAGGGGCGGGGGTTCGGCTCGACCGAGGCCGCCCGCGGATCCCTGTCGGACTGGATCGTGTTGGAGAACGGCAAGATCAAGAATTACCAGGTGGTCACACCGACGGCCTGGAACATCGGCCCGCGTGACTCGTCGGAGGTGCTCGGACCGATCGAGCAGGCCCTGGTCGGTGCGCCGATCATCGATCCAGAGGATCCCGTTGAACTGGGTCACGTGGCCCGCAGCTTCGACTCCTGCTTGGTGTGCACCGTGCACGCCTACGACGGCAAGACCGGCAAAGAACTATCCAAGTTCGTCATCAACGGCATGGTGTGACCGCGAACTCCGGACCCGCCGCCGGGGTGAGCCTGGAGCCGCCGGGCTGCCAGGTGTTGGTCGTCGGATGCGGAAACCTGTTGCGCGGGGACGACGGCGTCGGTCCGATGCTGGTGCGACACCTCTGGGAACGTGGCGTACCCGACGGCGCGCAGATGGTCGACGGTGGCACCGCAGGCATGGACACCGCGTTCAGGATGCGCGGTGCCCAGCGGGTCGTCATCGTCGATGCCGCTGCGACCGGAGCGACACCCGGCACGGTGTACCGGGTGCCTGGGGATGAGTTCGCGGAACTGCCTCCGCTGCAGGGGTTGCACACCCATTCCTTCCGATGGGATCACGCGATTGCGTTCGCGCGGTGGGCGTTGGGCGATGCCTGCCCGACCGACATCACGGTGTTCCTCATCGAAGCCGAGCACGTCGACTACGGGGCTGACCTGTCCGAGCCAGTGCTGGCGGGAATGCAGACCGTCATCGACGTGATCGAGCGCGACTTCCTGGCCGCGCTGCGCCCGCCCGCCGCCGCCGAGGTCGGAGTGGAGTTCACCGCGGACGGGTATCTGCGGCTGGATGCGAGCCTGGCCGCGAGCCGGTTCGCCTCCAGTGCGGTCGCCGTGCTCGTCGAGAACGACGACTTCTGGCTCATCCCGCTCCGCGGGCCGCGTAGCGGCGGCCTGCTGCTCAAACAGCGCACCCCGGCGGGGGATCGCAGCGTGCTGATTCACGAGGTCCTCGGGGACCGCATTCCGACCGGGGTGCGCCATGGGGTTTGGGACGACGCGCGGGCCGCGTTGCGCATCCCGTTGGATCCGTCGTGAACACCGTCGTTTCCGGCTCCGACCGCCGGCACCGTCCTACCGTGGACCGATGGCACAACCGCACCCAGAGCCGCAGAGGCGGCCGCCGACCGTGATCCCCGCCACCACATCCGCACAGGAAGCGCACGCCGTCGACACGATCGTCGTCGAGGAGCGCGGACAGTACGCCGTGGACGTCGTCGTCGTGTTCGACGACTGCGTGGTCCGCAAGCGCATCGACACCCACCGCACCCGTGGCAGGGCCGAACTGGCCGCCCGGTTGATCAAGCGCGCCGCCGAGCGCGACCTGAGGGGACCCCGAGCGGGATGAGGGACGGAGCACCATGACGGACACTGTGATCGCCGAGGCCACCGCGGAGATCGCCGCGCCGACTCGGCCACAACCGTTGGGCGCCTTCGGTCTTCCGGTGGGCTACTTGTTGATTCCCGCAGGCGACGACACCGAGCCCGCGCGCCGGGCCCTGCTGGCCGGGTGCCTTCCCGAGCAGTGGCCGCCTCGGCTGACGGCGCACCGGTATGCCCTGCAGGGAGACCGACGCCGTGCACTCGCGGCCCTGCCGGGCGACGATCCGGTCAGCCGTTACAACCGCTTCGTGTTGAATCCGGACCTCGAGGATGCCGAAGACCTTCGTGCGGCACTCGGCGACTTCGGGGCCCTCGTCGACGTGGTGCTGTTCGCGATCGGACGCCGCGAGGCCCCTCCCGAGGTGGGCACCGCGGCCGGAGAACTGGCCGCGGTGATCCTGGCGGCCCGTGCAAGCCAACAGATGACGGTGGACGCGCCGGCTGCGATCGCAAGTCTGGATGCCGCCGTCGCGGCCGGGCTGCCTGCACCACTTGCCGGCGTGCTGCTCGGCTCGTCGGCGTCGATCTGCCTGCAGGCCGGTGACGTCGGCGATGCCCTCGACCGCTGCGAGCGGGCGCTGCGCCTCCTCGACGGCGCCCACGGACTTCGGGTGGAACGCGCCGAGTTGCATGTGACGGCAGCGGGGCTGCTGCACGATCGTGCGGCAGGCGAACCTGGGCTGATCGCCAAGGCCGTGCCGCACTACCACGCCGCGCTTGCGCTGGTGCGTCGTGAAGACGCACCGCTGCTGTGGGCCGCAGCGCACGCCGACCTGGCGACCGCCTACCTGACCATGCCGATGGTCGAGGCGTCCGGGCAGCTGCGGTTGGGCGTGGCCGCGCAGTCGCTGCGCTCGGCGCTGACGGTGTACACACCGCAGGAACATCCCCAGCGGTGGGCCAGCGTGCAGCTGAACCTGGCCAACTCGTTGGTCTACACCCCGTCGAAACACCAGGCCGACAACCTCGTCGAAGCGGTCGAACTCTACGAGGCGGTGCTGCAGGCCCGCGACCGCGACACCGACCCGCTGGGGAGGGCGCGGGTGCTGGCGAACCAGGGCAACGTGCTGGCGCATCTGGGGGCCTTCACCGACGCGAGGGCGAAGCTCTACGAGGCGAGATCGCTGTTCGAAGAACTCTGCGACGAGGAATCCGTCCGCGCGGTCCGCGGTGTGCTCGACGAGGTCGCTCGCCAGATCGCGCTGAACCGAACCGCGGAACCGTCGAAATGACCACCGTCGCAGACCAACCCACGATCGGGACTGATGAAGCCGAGGTCGAGCGCCTCGCCAAGCGGGTCGACGAGGCAATGAACGCACTGACCGAACTCGACCCGGCCGCTCGCGCAGTCGCCGAGGAGGTCAAGGCATCCGTCGAGGCGATTCACCGGGCTGCACTGGTGTCCATCGTGCGGCGGCTCAAATCCGACGACGCGACAAGGAACGCCCTCTACGACCTCGTCGACGATCCCGTAGTTCGTCTACTGCTGTCGCTGCACCAGATCGTCCGCGCTGATCCGATGACGGCGGCCCAGCGGGTGCTGGCCGAAGTCCGTCCCCAATTACGAAGCCACGGTGGCGATGTGGTGCTCGTTCGGGTCGAGAACGGTACTGCGTTCGTGCGGTTGCACGGTGCGTGCAACGGCTGCTCGATGGCGTCGGTGACGTTGCGCGAACTCGTCGAGAACGCGTTGGTGCGCGGTATTCCCGGGGTCACGGCCGTGGAGGTACTGCCCGCCGAACCGTCGCCCACGCTGATTCCGCTGGACGCGGTGCGGATCGGACGGGATCGCACCGGCGACGGGTGGGTCCGGGCGGCAGCGACGGACGAACTCGCCGATGGCCGGCTGGTGTGCGCGGCTCTGAGCGCGCCGTCCGGCGAGACCGTCGAGGTCCTCGTCGTCAACCTCGGTCAGCGGCTCAGCGCCTATCGCAATGCCTGCGCGCATCAAGGACTGCCACTGGACAACGCGGTGCTCGACGTCGCGAACGGCACCCTGACCTGTCCGTGGCACGGCTTCTGCTACGACGGGTCGTCCGGGGAATGCCTCACTGCGCCCGGCGCCCAGCTCGAGCAGCTGCCGTTGCGGGTCGACGAGGGTTACGTCTGGGTCCGGGTCGTGTCGTGAGCCGGTACACCGTGCGGATGAACGTCAGCGCGCGACCCGACCGGGTGGACGTGGCGCCTCCGGTGGATCTGCGTGGCGGGTGGGCGCCCGAGTGGTGGCTCGGCGCGCCTGCTCCCGGTGGCTTGGCGCTGCCGGCTGCAAGCCCGACGATGGCCTGGATGTACTCCCCTCGCGGGGTGTTCCTTGACGACGACCACGTCGTCGTCGCCGATTCCGGCAACCACCGGGTGCTGGTGTGGCACGGCGTGCCCACCGCCGACGAGCAGCCCGCCGACGTCGTGCTCGGTCAACCGAACGGCACCACCGAGGGGCGCGCGGCCAACGGGCGCGGACCCGAGCGCGGGATGAACTTGCCGACGGGAGTGCTGGTGCACGATGGCCGGCTGATCGTGGCCGATGCCTGGCATCACCGGATCCTGATTTGGGACGAGGTGCCGATTCTCAACGACACACCGCCGGATCATGTTCTCGGACAACCAGATATAACCAGCGTGGCGCCAAACCAAGGCGGCGCGTGCTCGGCGTCGACCCTGTATTGGCCGTTCGGCATCGCCATCGTCGGATCGCGATTCTGGATCGCCGACACGGGTAATCGGAGGGTGCTCGGGTTCGACGGCGGAATCCCCGAACCCGGTAGGGCCGCCGACGTGATCCTCGGTCAGCCCGGCTGTTCGCACCGGGAGGAGAACCGCGGCGGACCGCCGGGGCCCGCCAGCTTCCGCTGGCCCCACGACGTGGCCGGGCGGGGGGATCTGTTGCTGATCGCCGACGCCGGCGACCATCGGGTTCTCGGCTGGTCTCCGTTACCGGGGACCGACCAGCCGGCTGACCTGGTGATCGGACAGCCGGACTTCACCAGCGCGACCGAATGGCCCTACGGGCCGCACACCGGGGATCGCTTCCGCTTCCCCTACGCCGTGGCGCTCGACGGTCCCCCCGGCGAGGAGCGGCTCGCGATCGCCGACACCGCGAACAACCGCATCCTGTTGTGGGACGGCGTACCTCGCGACGGCCGGTCCGCAGACCACGTGCTGGCTCAGCCCGACTTCGGATCCAACGGAGAGAATCGGTGGACGTCCGTGCAACGGGACACACTGTGCTGGCCGTACGGGATCTCACTGTCCGGTGACCGGTTGGCGGTGGCCGACTCGGGCAACAACCGCGTCGTGATCTGGCGCCGTAGGTGAGGCCGCGGATCCTGCAGGCCGGCGATCAGATCGGATTCAGATGGGCCACCGCGGACGGAGCCCCGGTCGGGCTGCCGGTGCTGGTTCGCGACGACGAGGAGCCAGAGCGGCTGGTGGCCACCCACCTCGAGGCCCTCGATGACGCGTTGATCGACGCGGCACACCGGTTTGGGCCGATCCTGGGCGGAGGGCGCCGACCTGCCCAGGACGAACGCGAGGACCTCTTGCAACTGCATCGCTGTCTGGACCGGCTCTGCGTCGAGTATGCGGCGGCACTGAGCTGGACGGGCGCGTCTGCAGACCTGCGGGCAGGCAAGATCATCGGAACCGCCGCGTTGTTTTCGATCCTGGCGCGCGAACCCCTGGGACTGCTCGGACCGGCGCCATGGGACGGAGAACTCGACGCTCCAGAAGTCGGTGTCGTCGGCGGTTTCGGCGAGATGCACCAGGTCGATCCGGCCCAGCCGTGGCGGGGCGGCCGGTGGATTGTCAGAACTGAAGAGGGACAACGATTCCCGTTGACACTGACGATGCTCCTGTTCGACAGCAGTGGCGTCGACAAGGAGGCGTCACGACGGGAGCATCTCGAGGCACTGCGTACGGTGATCGACGCCGCGAAACTGCCCGACGCGGATCCGATGTCCCTGGCCTGTGCGCTGGACTGGCTGCTGTACGACTGGCTGATGGCCCACCGCCACGGCCCCGACAGCGCGGAGATCGTTTTTCCCAGGGACTCCGCCGCCGATGCGGGCGTGATCGTCGCTGCGGCCGCGACGTCGGTCGCCGTCAGGGCCACTTTCGATCCCGGCCTGCTCGGGCCCGAATAACGGCGCCTCGATGCAGAGCGTGCCCAAGGGCCCCGGGTCCGGTGACGTTCGACCCTGCTGGGAAGCCGCGCCCGATGTCACGATCGACAGCGACCGCCTCGGAACGTGGGGCACGGGACCGGGAGTGCCGACATGCAACCCTTCACCATCGGCTGGCCTCGCTGCTGGCCGTTGCACGGGCTTGGTCGAAATCACCTGGTGCGCTTCAGCGATCGTGTCGAGTCGATCGTGGTGCTGATCTTCGGAGTGCTGGTGATCGTCGCCATTCCCTTCGCGGTCGGCGTCGGTGGGTCGGTACATGACGACGAAGTCGCGGACCACGCCCGGCACGCTGCATCGGTTCACCAGGTGATGGCGACGGTGTTCGCGGAGCCAGAAGCCTCGAAACACTACCTCTTCAGCGAACAGTGGTCCGTGCCCGTCCGTTGGGACGTCGGCGGTTCCGCGCACGAGGCCAGGATCGATGGCGACGCGAAGGGGCAGGTTGGTCAGCAGGTGCCGATCTGGCTCGACCGGCACGGAAGCCTCACCAGATCGCCCGCGGCGAGGGGAAGTGCGTGGGCGGACGCGGTGAGTGTGGCAATCGTCGTGTGGTTGGCGCTGGTTGGTGCATGTGGCGGTGCCATGCAGCTGATCCGCTGGCGCCTCGACGTCAGCCGATTCGCCACGTGGGAGCGCGAATTCGAGTCACTTGCCGACGATGACGGCGGCCGGACGCGCCGCTAGGAGGCTCAGCCGACGAGCGCCAATGACGCTGGACCAGAGACGCGAAGAATTCACGTCATCCGCTGAGAGAGGAGCGCGCGACATGAGAGCCAAAGTAGGGGATTGGTTGTTGATGAGAGGTGCGAGCGCCGCGGGGATCGAGCAGCGCGGCATCATCACCGAGGTGCACCACGACGATGGATCCCCGCCCTACGTGGTGCATTGGCTGGACAACGATCACGAGGCGCTGGTCTTTCCCGGGCCAGACGCGACAGTGGTAACCGCCGCCGAACAACGCGAGGCCGATGCGAGGTTGAATCGACGGCTCACCGACCTGCGCATTGGTTACGTCGACGTCGATCGTGGCATGCGGGAGTAGCAGCGTTGGGTCCGATCGGAGCGACGGGGGAGTCCCTTCGTCCGCCCGGTCGGGGACCTAAGCCTCTGGCGTGACGAATCCCTTCGCCGACAGAGTGGAAGCCGAACGGTCCACCAGGCAGGGAGGCGACGATGGGTCACCACGAGCACGATCGGAACGAACACGACGTGAAGATCACCGTGCGACACCACGGCCACCACGTTCAGGCCACTGCGCAGATGCGTTGGCGTCACTGTGATTTGACCGGGGTTGGCAGAGCCGAGGTCGATCCGGATGCGGGGTACCCCGAGCGGGTCGGCGACGAACTGGCGACGGCTCGTGCTCTGACACACCTGACCAGGCAGATGTTCGTCACGACTCCGGGGGACGTCGTCTCCGTGACCGGTGACGAGACATGACCGAACCCGAACCCGAACCGGAACCCAACGCCCGCCACGGACTCGTGGTCGGCGTCGACGGATCGCCGTCGTCGATGGTGGCGGTCGAGTGGGCTGCCAAGGATGCGGCATTGCGCGGCGAACCGCTGACCCTGCTTCACGTGGTGATGCCACCGGTGACGGTGAGCTTGCCGCGGGTTGCCGTGCCGGCGGGATTTCAGCGATGGCAGGAAGACGCGGGCAAGGTCATCCTCGATGACGCGGCAGCCCTGGCCGAGAAAGCCGTCACGCCAAGGACGGTGGCGATCGAGCGCCGAATCGTCAGCGGCTTGCCGATCGTGACGCTGGCCGAGATGTCGCGGCACGCGGTCATGGTGGTGGTGGGCTGCCGCGGGCACGGCCGCCTCGGCCGGATTCTCGGTTCGGTGGGTCTGGGTCTGGCCCAGCACGGGCATGGCCCGGTTGCGGTCGTACACGACGACGACCCGCCACTGCCCGAGTCCGCATTCGCGCCGGTGGTGGTCGGCATCGACGGTTCGCCGACGTCGGAGGCGGCGACGGCGCAGGCCTTCGAGGAGGCCGCCCGGCGAGGGGTGGATCTGGTGGCCGTGCATGCCTGCATGGACTGGAGTGGAAGCGAACACCCCTTCGACGAACGGGCGGCACTGGCGGCCGGCGGACCAGAAGTGTTGGCACAGGGGATCGCTGGCTGGCAGGATCGCTACCCCGACGTCACGGTGCAGCGCATGGTGGTCACCGACCACGCGGCCGAGCATCTCGTCGAACAATCCAGGCACTGCCAACTGGTCGTCCTGGGCAGTCGCGGCCTCGGCGGATTCGCCGGGCTTCTTCTCGGCTCGGTGAGCTCCGCGGTCGTGCAGTCCGCACGGGCCCCCGTCCTCGTCGCTCGCGATCACTGACTACCGCGGCGGCTGCACCCGTTCCGCCTCGGATCAGTGCACCGGCTCCGAGGCGACCGGGGTCCAGGTGAGGATCTGGTTCAGCGAGCGCCTCGGAGTGGGCGGCGGAACGTCGTCGTCGGCCGGCGCCACACCCACCCGAATGAGTATCTGGGGCTGACGCTGTCCGGTCATTTCGCTGATGATGTCTCGACTGGCTGCGACCTCGGTCATGTGCGTGAGTGGGCAGGTCGCCAAGCCGACCATCGTCGCCTCCAGTAGCGCGACGGACAAAGCCTCGCCGCAGGTCAGAACGTCGCGACGGGTGTTGCCGAGTGCGGACAGAACCAGCACCTTGGATCGGTCCTCGACGACCTGCTCGCGGCGTTCGGGACGGTGCAGGATCGGAAAATTGCGGCCGATCTCGACGCGATCGCTCTCGGCCGCCGTGGTCAGCGCGGTGGGCGGAATCCCCGCGTTGGAGACGAACGGGCCTGTCCACCAATCTAATTCGGCATGATAGGTCGAATCATAAAGGCGTAGCGCCTCGCTTAGCTGCGAGGCTTTGGCCAGCTCGGGCTTTGCCCCGTCGGGAAGAACGTCGAGTATCGCCAGGTCGTCGTCAACGGCCTGGCGCAGAAGTGGTTCGAATTCGGCCCACCGGGTAGGCGCCTCGTAGGGCAGTCGGTCGGTGCGGCGGGTCCGGATCGCGTCGGCGCGACGGCGGTGCGCCTCGGTGACGTAGGTCATCGGCACGAATTCGATCGACGCCAGGTGCGTGGGATCGTTTGGGTTGGGACAGTAGTCGACGTTGGCCACCCAGCCGACGGAAGCGGTGGCGACCCTGAGGTGGTCGAGTATCGCTCCGCAACTGATCAACGCCTGACGCCCAGAGGGGTCGGCGTCGACCAGACGGCCATGATCCACGTAGAGGTCCAGGACTCCACGAGCTCGCCCGACGAATTGCCACGGCTGGCTGTTGTGGAAAGACGGCGCGCGACTGGCGAGTTGCACGGCGTCGTCGATCACGCCATGGGGAATCGTTGATGCGGGCACGAGGATTCCTTCCTGATTCACACTGATGGGGCCGTTGACCGCGGATCAGTGCCGCACGACCAGCACGGAGCACTCGGGATGGCCGACGATGTGATGGCTGTGCGGACCGACGATGTCGGCGACCCGGTCGGCCTCGTCCGCGCCGACCACCACCATCGCCACGGGCTCGTCGTCCTCGGTGAGGTATTGCACCAAACCGGATCGTGTCGTGACGGGGTAGACGCGGACGTCCGGGAACCGCTGCCGCCACGACTCCATCAAGCGATCGAGCTCGTCATACGGGGTGAAGCCGAAGTCTTCCTGCCAGAGGCCAATTGCCAGTACCGGCACATGTCGGAGTCGCGCCTCCTGCATGGCGGAGAGCAAGATCTGCTCGTCGTCGGTGGACGCCTTGACAGCCGCTGCGATCCAGCGCCGATACGATGATCTGTCGCTGGGGTGGTACCGGATGATCGCCACCGGACACGACGCCCGAGTTGCCAGGGTGGTTGCCGTACTGCCCACTATCCGGCGGGCGACTGCGCCGATGCCCGATGAGCCGACACATACGAGTTCGGCTGCTCGCGACTCGGCCAGCAACACGTCGGCAGGTGCGCCGCGCAAGATTGCCGTGTCGACCTTGACGTCCTTGCCGGTCGCCTCGATCGCGGCGCTGGCCTGCCGCAGCACCGACTCGGCGTACTCGACGTCCAGCTCGATCTCGTTGGGGGACAGACCCGCCTCGGGACCGAGACCCACGACGCAGATCAGGCGTAGCGGTACGTCGCGGGCGATCGCCTCGTCGATGGCCCATTCGGTCGCGTGGAGTGCCGCCTTCGACCCGTCGATGCCGACGACGACGCTGGCCCCTGGCAAGATGTCGGTCATTTCGGCCTCCTCGATACGTGCGGCATCCGCCGTCGATCACTCAGTGACGTCGACGTTAACGACGTTCCCGCCACGGCACCGGGGCCGAAGGTCCCGAAAGCGGGGCCGTAAGTCCCCGAGCTTGCCCCTCGATGCCGGCGAGCCGTCGACCGAGCGATCCCGAATTGCGGCCGCAGCAGAGGGGCTCGCAATTGAGCAGTCCCGCGCCGGTGACTTTCGACCCTGCGCAGTGAGGACTTGTGGCGCGATGGCGGGGCCCCTAGACCGCTACCGATCCGGTAGTTCGTTGCCCAGAATGGCTCTGTGAGTTCAGCACCGGCCACGAGCGTCGATCGCAGCGGGACCGGGGGCGGAGTTCCCGAGGCCTCTGAGATCCGTGAGACCCACACCGGCATCGTGGCGCTGGTCGGCCACAGGGTGTTCAAGGCGAAGAAGGCGATCGTCACCGACTTTCTCGATTTCCGCACCGTGCAGGCGCGCGAGGAGGCCTGTCGGCGGGAGGTGCGCCTCAACCGCCGATTCGCCGAGGACACCTACCTCGGCGTCGCTCACCTCACCGACCCACTCGGCCTGGAGTCGGAGCCCGTGGTACTGATGCGGCGCCATCCGGACGCGCGGCGCCTGGCCACGATGCTCCGCCACGATGCACCGCTGCGGCCCCACCTGACGGCGATTGCCGGCGTTCTGGCCGAGTTCCACGCTGGTGCGGACAGGAGCGCAACGATCGATGCGCAGGCGACGGGCGCAGCCATCCGCGCGCGTTGGCGCGAGAATCTGACCGCTCTGCGCAGCTTCGACGATGCGTGGCTGCCCGCCCGCTCGGTGGATGAAGTCGAAGGTCTGGCCATGCAATTCATCGACGGCAGAACCGGGCTCTTCGCCCGCCGCATCGGTGACGGTCGCGTCGTGGACGGTCATGGCGACCTCATCGCCGAGGACGTCTTCTGCCTGCCAGACGGCCCGGTTCTCCTGGATTGCCTCGAGTTCGACGACCGATTGCGCTTCGTCGACGGGCTTGACGATGCTGCCTTCCTGGTCATGGATCTGGAGTTCCTGGGTCGGGTCGACCTGGGCGAGCACTTCCTCAGCGAATATCGCCGGCTTGCGAATGACGATGCACCAATGTCGTTGGCGCACTTCTTCATCGCCTATCGCGCCATCGTGCGCGCCAAGGTGGATTGCATCAGGGCCGAACAGGGTGAGAGTGCGCGGGGCGAGGACGCTCGTCGGCACCTCGACCTGGCGCTGCGGCATCTGCGGGCCGGAGTCGTTCGGCTGGTCCTGGTCGGTGGTGGGCCGGGTACCGGCAAGACCACCGTTGGAAACGCCGTGGGGGAGCGACTCGGCATACGGGTGATCTCCAGTGACGACGTGCGCCAAGACATGCGCACGAGCGGAGAACTGATCGGGCAGTCGGGAGACCTCGACGCAGGGATGTACAGCCCGAAGCAGGTCGATGCGGTCTACGCCACGATGATGCAGCGGGCCGATCACCTCCTCGGTTCCGGCCAGTCGATAATCCTGGACGCCACCTGGCGACACCCGCAGCATCGGCTCCACGCCCGAGAGATCGCGACGCAGAGGCATTGTCCGATCGTGGAACTGGCTTGCACGGCGCCGCTGGACATCGCCTCCGCCCGGATCGCCGACCGGCGGGACACGACCTCGGACGCCACCGTGGACATCGCCGCGGCGATCGCTCGCCACGAGCACTCCTGGGCGGAGGCGCACCCCCTCGACACCAGTCGTCCCCTCGGTGACTCCGTGGCCGAGGCTCATCAATTGTGTTGCACTGCAACATGACGCGTCCTGAGGGCGGTGAGGAAACATCGACGACGTCGTTCGCACGCGTCGTCGCCATGTCCGAATATCGACGCAGCAGCTCGGATACGACGAACGCCCAGGGTGGCGAGCTGGCCGAATCCATTCGCCGTCACCCGAGCAGCCGCGAGCGTTCCCACCAGCCGAAGCGGCAGTGACTCTCGTGACGGCAAGAGCCACCCGGTCAGCCGGGGGGACGTCAGTCGCCCGGTCGCGTAGCGGTGAGGTCAGCCGAAGTCCATGAAGTCGTCCGGCTCGCCCCCGAATTCGAAGCGTCGGCCGCTGATCGCGGTCGGCTGGATGCGAATGAAGCGGGGCTTCCTCGTCGCGATCCACGGCAGCACCTGGGCCCGCTCGGCCTCGGCGATCGCGGCCGACTCCTGCAGCACGGTGGCGGTTCCCTTGACGACGACACTCCAGCCTCCCACCACGTCGTGGTCGTCTGCCTCGAACGCGACGTGCCGATTGACCGTTGAGGCTGCCAGTTTCGTGCCCTCAGCCGTCCGAATCAGCACCGTGTGTCGCTGGACGACGTAGTTGACCGGGAAGACGTCGGGCATGTCGTCCACACTGGTGACCAATCGGCCAAGTGAGGTGCTGGACAGCAACGCCCAGCTCTCGTCGGCGGTGAGCATCGCGATAGGTCCTGCCGCGGAACTGTTCATCGTGGATCCTCGAGGTCAAGGGGAAAACGGTAGCGGCGAAGCCGTACTGACGACCCTAGAAGCACCGTCCGCGGATCTCTGGCGTCGTTGGTCACCGGTGCCCGGGCACAAAGTCACTCAT
>JAESGJ010000437.1_pt1 | contig 23911 bp, 23 predicted proteins | sample 9266241 | NCBI WGS metagenome assembly JAESGJ01 (sample SAMN14514841, study PRJNA621669) | algae metagenome | isolation source: Brasilonema octagenarum HA4186-MV1 and co-occurring heterotrophs from wet... | place: USA: Manoa Valley, Hawaii | collected 2009-07-20 | reverse complement strand
CACACCCGATTGAATGCCGTGCCTGGATCTACGGCAACGATCACCGTCGACGGATCAAGCGCAACTTCCAACACCGACATGAGAAGCCTCCTCCGAACCGGACCTGCACCGAGGATCGGCCCAAGTGACTACTCATGGCCTATCAGCTCAGTACCATCCCGACGAAGTAACTGCCGAGCAGCGCTGCCGCGATGAGTAGGACCCAGGCGTCGGTGAGGCGGCATAGCACCATTGGGGCGTGTCGGACCTCCATGAACTCGCGGAAGATGAGGCGCACCTTGATGAGCGAGATCACGATTGCACTCACCGTGACGACGATGTCCGGCGTCAGCACACCGTCGTGGCTGGCCGAGTGGTCCAGCCACAGATATGTCAGGGTCAGCGCGGTCAGAACCAACCACGCGGCCAGCAGTCTCCGATCGACCTTTGTGTTCACCCATCACCTCACGACGTAGAGCATGGCGAAAATCAGGATCCACAGCAGGTCGACCGTGTGCCAGTAGGTGGCACCCGTTTCGATGATCTGCTGACATCTCCTGGCCGGGCTGCGGAGTTGGTAGACCACGACGCCGATGGCGACGAATCCGATGAGCAGATGCAGGCAGTGGATCGCGGTCAGAAAATAGTAGTGCTGGAAGAAGTCATTGGTGGAGAACGTGTTTCCGCGCCGAACCTGTGTCACCCACTCGAATACCTTCGCGCCCAGGAATACCAGACCGCAGGCAACGGTGACGAACGCGTTGCGCATCGCCGCGGGGTACCGGCCATCACGGGCTGCCTGAACGCATCGCGCGATCGCCCACGAACTCGTCAACATCATGATGGTGCTGAAGATGCCGAGACGTAGATCCAGAGCGCCCTGGGATCGGAGATACAGTTCGTGGTTTTGGGCTCGGTTGAACAGGTACACGGCGAAATAACTGGTAAATAGCAGTGTTTCGAACAACACGAACGCCCACATGTCCGGCTGGCCCGGGACGCGACGGCCGGGCTCCTCGGCGACATTCGTCGCCAACAGGTCGTCGGCGCGGGCACGGTTGCTCACGACTGCAGCTCCGCGATGGGGCCGGGGGTGTGCTCGGTTGCCAGGTCCGGTAATGGACCGGTGCCGAAGTCCTCGCGCTGGATCATCTTTCGGAGCAGGACGATGAAGACACCGGTGTAGAGCCCGAAGACGACCATGTCGATCCACCAGGAGATCAGACCGTTCCACGCGAACACGCCGCGGTGGAAGATCCACGCCGGGGCGATGACGACCTCGGTCAGCGCGTTGCACAGGTTGAAGTAGCCGAACCACTTCGGGAACACCTTGTTCTTGTCGATGAGGATCGCCAGCATCCACACCAGCGAGCCGATCAGGAACACTCCCATGGTCCCGGCGAACGAAAGAAAGGCGAAGTCGTAGAGCCACTGCAGCAATTGGGGATCACGGTCGGGCCGCATGGCCCCGACGGTCAGCACGATGCACAGCAGCAGCATTCCCGGCACCGCGCTGAGCGAGTACATCACCAGGTACGAATAGGCGAAGACGGGGCTGACCGACATCCGCCGCATCGAGTAGGCGATCAGCGCGTTGGTGATGGCCGTCATCCCGGTGATGACGAACATCATGGCGAATCCGATGAGCAGTCCGTAATGATGCTCGCCGAACCACTGCGCAACCCGCACGGCATCCCAATCGGGGCTCGGTGGCGGCTGAGTGCGGGTGACGACGAAGAACACCAGACCGAAGAGTTGGTAGAAGACCGCCAAAGTCCACCAGGCCAGCCAAAGCTCGCGCTTGGGGTTGTGCTGGGCGTGCCAGACGAACCGGTGCATCCGGGTGCCTTTGGGCGGTTCAAGGGTCAGCACCGATTCGGGCCTCACAGCACTCACGAGCCCACTCGTTCCCCGGCCGGTTCCCGCTGTTCATCACGTTCGCGGTACACCGCTTGAGCGAGAACGACACCCATCACGACGATCCATGTCGCGATGGCAACGTTCTTGAGCCAGAACGACAGCGCCCCGTCCCACGCCACCGGACCATTCAGCACCAGCCCGGCGAACGCGGCGGGCGCCAGTGCGGCGGCGACGAGGAGATTGAAGTGCGCCACCCACGTCGCGAGGATCGGCCGAGGCTGACGGTCGAAGTAGATCGCCAGCGCCAGGATCACGCTCTGCGCGATGAGGAAGGGCACCCCCACGGTGAAGGTGACCCAGGCCAGGTCGTTGAACATCTGGGTCAGTTCCGGACTCCGGTCCGGGCGGTAGGCCGCCAGCAGCCAGCAGACGTTGGCGATGAGGAACAGGGTTGGGCCGCCCGCAACGCACCCGAGCATCGCGAAGGAGAAGATCGGCGTGCGATGGGCCATCCGCCGGATCTGCATCACGATCAGGATCAGCACCGGGATCAGGCCCACGCAGAACCAGTTGAACAGGATCATGCTGTAGCGAATGCGCGAGACGTTGATTGGATCGCGGTAGAAGTCGGCGACCTGCTGTGCGGTCATCGTCGGCGACATCGGCGGGGCGAACCCGGGAAACAAGACGAACGCCGAGACCCAGATGAATGCCACCACCGGCAACGTCCACACCAGAATCAGCTCACCGTCGGTACGCCTCATGTCGTGAATCCTCACCAGCAGAAGGGCTTTCGTCGAAACCACCGCTACGCGGCCGCTCCAGCCGGCTCGGTTGCCGATCGACTACGGGTAAAGTAGCCGATCGACAACTAAGGGTCAAGGCCCGATCGGCTAGTGTGTGACGTCGTGACCGACCGCGCCCCGGATGACGCACCACCGCGCAGCCCCGCCCAGACGCGGGTGCTCGACGCTGCCCTTACCCTGTTCTCCGAACACGGCGTCAGCGGTACCTCGTTGCAGATGATCGCCGACGCGATCGGTGTCACCAAGGCGGCGGTCTACCGTCAGTTCCACGCCAAGGACGACATCGTCATCGCCGTCACCGAACGCACGCTGGCCAAGCTGACGGCCGCACTGGAAGCCGCCGAAGCCCAGCCCAGCGCCAAACGCTCCCGTCAAGTGCTGTTGGCTGCCGTCATCGACGTGGCCATCGCCGACCGCAAGGCCGCCAGCACACTGCAATTCGATCCCATCGTCGTACGACTGCTGTCAGAGCATCCGCCGTTTCAACAGTTCATGACGCGCCTGTACGGGGCCCTCATCGGCGACGTCGGCGACGAAGCGCGATTGGGGGCCGCCATGCTGTCCGGCGCCATCGGCGTGGCCGTCATGCACCCCCTAGCCGCCGACATCGACGACGACACGCTGCGCACCTACCTGCTACGCCAGACCCGCCGATTCATCACTTAGGGCCGCGGCATCCTCAATCGTGGCGATCACCACGGAGACGAAGGATCGTCGAGCCCGGCGATGTTGACGGCCCGCTGCCGGATTGCCGACAGCGCGAAGATGCTCGTCCACACCGACCCCGCCAGCAGCTGGTGGAGGTGGTGACCTGATGAACAGTGGGGGTCGTTGACGCAGTCAACACCGAGCGGAACGACGATCGCGACGCGAGGTCATGCGTTTCGATGGAGACTCACTTGCGACAGAGACATCACTCCGACGGGGAAGGCAGCCAGGTCGCCGTCCGCCCGCAGTCGTTGCCGCTCAATGCTTTCCGCATGACGAACCCCAATGGCATCCACACTACTTCTAACGACAACGGCTAGCCAACACACCGCTCGACTCACTGGCCACGATTCCGCCGAGACCCGCATCGTCCCCGGATATCTAGCAGTTCGACTACTTTGCCGGGCGTGGTGGCGAAGTGTCCCCCGCCAAGGCGATGCGCAAGAGGTCGTGCAACGTGGATCGCTGATCGTCGGTGAGATTGGCCAGAACCCGCTTCTCCACCTCGACGAGGACGGCCTCGAAGTCGGCGAGTTTCTTCGTGCCGCGCGCAGTGATGGCGACGCTGTGCCGTCGGCGATCCTCGGTCGAGCGGCGCCGTTCGACGAGTCCATCCCGTTCCAACTCGTTGAGCAACCCGACCACGGTGGTGGGATCCATCTCCAGGTTCTGCACCAGTGCCGATTGCGGCAGCGCACCGCTCTCACTCAGCAAGATCAACGCCATGACGTGACGGCCGCGCAGGTCGAAGTGTTCGGTCGCCTTCTCCGACTCTGCCCACAATCGCCGACCCAACGCGCTTAGCCATGGACCCGCCACCTTGCGGTTCATGGTGAATCTCGTCGGAAGTTCTTCCACTTGACGAGCCTACCGTGCATCGTTGATGATCCAAGTAAGATAGATAATCGGTTTAAGGCAGAGTATTTGGGATTGGACGTAGTTCGGACGACCGGAGATTGGTGACGTGATGAGCTTTGGCAACGCAGGATCGATGGCTTCATCGGACCTGTTCACTAGCGTCGAGACCGCACAAGGGTATTGGCAGATGGGCATCCTCTGGACGCCCCTCGTGACCACCGAACAGACCCAGGGGCAGTACTCGCTGATGGAGCAGCTGATGCCCGCTTCGGCTGGCCCACCGCCGCACGTGCACGATTTCGGCGACGAGGTGTTCTACATCCTCGACGGCGAGATGGCCATGCAACTGGGCGACCAAACGATCACCGGCACCAAGGGCCAGCTGGTCCGGATCCCTGCCGGAACCGCGCACGCGTTCGTGGTCACGACCGAGACGGCCCGCGTTCTCAATTTCTACGTGCCCGCGGGATTGGACATGCAAGTCGCCATGCTCGGCACCCCGGCATCGGCCCCGACGCTGCCACCGGCCGGGGCCGAGCACCCCGCATCCGATGATCAGCAGCGCGCCTTCGCCGACCGGCTCCACGACTTGGCGACCCAACGCATGGCACCGGTGACCGACCTGCTCGCCCAGTACCGCGCCAGCCACGGCCAAGACCAGATGCCCTGACATCCAACAAACGCGTGCACGATGGATGGCGTCGTCGCACGCGCACGCCATCCAACGACGTTGACCAACAACGAGATCGAGGAGAACGTGTGAAGATTGGCATCATCATCGAATCCATCCGAGACGGACGAGCCGGGAAGGGCGTCGCCGACTGGGTCGCTCAACAGGCAGTCGCAGCCGATGCTGCCACCTTCGAGGTGATCGACCTCAAGGACTTCGACCTACCGCTACTCACCGCACCTACCGTCCCCGCCGACTTCAGCGACCAGATCTTCTCCCCCACCGACCGGCGCCACGACGAGTTGGCTGCCCTCTTCACCGAGCTCACCACACTGACGCTCGAGGTGGCTGAAGGGCGGTGACCGCGCCGGACACCGTGGGATGGTCGCGATCGAGAGAGGTTCGGGGCGCGCGTCTGGGCCACGGAGCTACACATCGTCAATCGCGGTTTCGGAACATGTCGATGACAGGCGCGAGTTGGGCGGCGTTGGTGATCAGATCGACATGGCCGCCGGAGTGCAGGTGCAGCGTGGAGTGTGGCAGAAGGCAGTGCAGGATCTCGGCGTTCGACAAGGGAACGATGGGGTCGTCGAGCCCGGCGATGATGAGCGTTCGTTGTCGCATTACCGGCAGCGCGAAGACGCTCGTCCAAACCGATCCAGCGAGCAGTTGGTGGAGGTAACCAAACCGTGAGCCGGCCATCAATTGCCGGTCGAACAGTCGTTCCACCGCGGCTGGATCGGTGCGAACCGTCCCGCCGTAGAGGTCACCGGCGATCCTGGCCGCATATTCGTGGTCGAGGAATCGGCGCGGCGTGAGCATCTTCGCGAGCACGGCAGGTCGAGCGGGCACCATGATCAGGCCGGTCCCCGTCGAGACGAGGATTAGCCGGCGGCAGCGGCGTGGATTCTGGAAGGCGAACTGCTGGGCGAGCGCTCCGCCCCATGACAAGCCGAGGACGTCGACGCGTGAAGTGTCCAGGTCAAGCTTTCTCAGCACTTGGCCTAGCACGACCGCCAGGTACGGAAACCCGTACGGCAGAGGTGAATCCGGTGAACCACCGGTGCCGGGCACGTCAAAGCGCACGATGGGAATGTCGGGATCGAGCTCCGCTACGAACGGATCGAGCACTTCGAGGCTGGCGCCGATGCCGTTGCATAGCACCAACGGAACTCCAGTACCCCGTCGTACGTCCACCCGGATTTGTTGTCCGAGCGCCGAGACGAGTTGCCGCCGGGGTGTCACCGTTCACGCACGTAACTGCCCGGTGCCGGCTCGAGCGATGGCATGCTGGATCCGCCGGGCCGATCCGGAGCGTCGATCACGTCCCCGCCGCGTTCCTGCAGCCATGCGACGAAGTCGGGCCACCACGAATCGCGATGCTGCTCGGCTGTTTCGGCCCACCCCTCGGAGTCCGAATCGTCGACGTCCGCCACCCGATACGACGCCCTGGTGTTGCCCGGCGGATTCACCAGAGACGCGATGTGCCCGCTGGACGACAGGACGAAGCGCATGTCCTTGCTCCCCAGCAGTTGGGCGCTGCGGTAGCAGGCCTGCCACGGCGAGATGTGATCGGCGACTCCGGCGACCACGTAGGTGTCGACGGTGAGCGCGCTCAGGTCGATCGGCGTTCCCAACATGCTGATCGAACCCGGTGTCGCCAGAGCGTTCCGCGTTCCGGTGAAGACCAGGTCGCGATGCAGGGCCGCGGCCATCCGCGTGGTGTCGGCGTTCCAGAACAGCACGTCGAATGGGTCGGGAGACTTGCCTTCGAGGTAATTGTTCACCCAATACCGCCAGATGAGGTCGGTGGGACGCAGCCAGGCGAAGACCTCGGCGAGGGTTCTTCCGTCCAGGTAGCCCTTGCGCGCCGACAGCGCAGTGGCGATGTTGGCCGCCTGTTCGTCGATCGCGGCGGCGGCGAAGCCGGCCTTTCTCTGGTCGAGCACGGTCACCATCAACGTCAGGCTAGCGAGCCGATGTTCCTGGCCGGTGGCGGTCAAGTGGTGAGCGGTCATCGCGGCGAGCATCCCGCCAGAACACGACGCCTGCAGGTGGGTTGAACCTGATCCGGTGATCTTCTCGACGGCCTCCAGCGCGTCGAGGATGGCGTCGCCATAGGTGTCGAGTCCCCAATCACGCTGCTCTGCAGTCGGATTGCGCCATGATATCGCGAACACCTGGATACCCTGCTGCACGAAGTACTCGATCATGCTGCGTCCGGGCGCGATGTCCATGACGTAGAACTTGTTGATCACCGGTGGCACCATCAACAACGGAACCGATGTGACCTCATTGGTTTGCGGCGCGTATTGAATCAGTTCGAACACGTCCGATCGGAAGATCACCGAACCGGGTGTGACGGCGAGGTCCTCTCCCAGTGTGAAGGCGTTGGGGTCGACCATCGATGGCACCCTGGGTGCGGATCTCATGTCGCCGAGGAAGTTTCGCAGTCCGCGCAGCGCGCTGAGCCCGCCGGTGTCGATGAGCGCCTTCCACCCCAGCGGGTTGAGCGCCGGATTGTTGCTCGGCGAGAATCCCTCGACGAGGACGTCCATGACGAAGCGAATCCGTTCAGCGTCTCGCCAATCGAGATCGGCGTCGGAGAAGAGTTGCTCGACTGCGGCAGTGACGGCGAGGTAGGTCTGCATGGTGCGCCGCAGGGCTGGATTGCCGTGCCATGCAGGGTCCGCGAAACGCTTGTCGCCCTTGGCTGGTGTCAGCTTGGAGTGACCGTCGGCGATGCCGGCGAGCTCCCAGCCCAGAGCCGCTGCCCGAGCCGCCACTGTTCGTGGCTGCCGGGCGAGGTTGAGAGCGAACCTGCTCCATGCGACGTTGGGCAGCATTCTCTGCCCAACCCCGAGCGCCGAACCGGTCAACAACAGGTCCAACGGCGCGGCCAGTTCGTCGGCCGTGGAATTGCGCTTTTTCACAACGTGATTCGACATACGACGCCTCCATAGCCACATCGACGCCGCATCGGCGCCAGGTCCATGTGGTGCAGCGTATGGATCCGAAGGACCGAAGGCTTCGTCCGCATCGAACAAAGGTGGACCGCGTCGTTGTCGTCCACGTACCGGGGCGGCGGCCTTCGGGCTATGGCGAGTCTGGAATCAACACGGCGGCGCCGTACCACTGGCAGACGACCAGGGCCAACTCGACGTCGAGACGGTCCTGTTCGATCGGGCGTCCCCGTCTGGCCACCGCCCGACTGATCCGGTATTTCACCGAGTTGAAGTGCATGCCCAGCTCTTCGGCGGCGGTCTTGTAGCTGCCACCGCACCGCAGGAACACCCGCAGTGTCTCCCGCAGGCGCGCGTCGTTCTCGGTGTCGGTAGCCAGGTCGCCTAAGGCGTCGGCCACCCATTCACGGGCACGGACGATGTCGCCGCTGAATTGCGCCGCGACCGATAACCCCGGATCCGTCGCAGCAACGATCGCCGGATCCGGCATGCCACCCGAGATCGCGACCCGACGCGCCACGTCGGCCTCGCGATGCGAGCGGCGGAAACCCTCGACCCCGTGGGCAGCCACGCCGATGGCCACGTTGGGGCAGTCGGCCCTGGCCAGCGCGAACCCACGGACCACCTCGATCGCATCGACGGCTTCCTTGAAGGGAAGCCAGCCCCATGCGCTCACCTGGTCTGCGGCGACGAGCAGGGGGCTCGCCGCCGCCTGAGCTGCCGCCCCCACGTCCCGTAGAAACCGTTGCAGCCGAGCTAGTTCGTCTCCTTGGCCATCGCCGTCGTGGTACCACATGACCAACGCAAGATGATGCCAGCGCAGCGGGTAGCGGATGGTGGTCGATACGGCGTCAACGTCGACGGGCTTCTTGCCTGTCAGGACCTCGCGCACTCTCAATGCGCGGATGCTGTTCTGGTTCTCCAGCCAACGCTCGCGTTCGTCTTCGTAGACGACGACGACTTGCTGCGAAATCCAGTCGATGTAGTCGAACAAGGTGCCGGTCACCACGTCGACGACGTCGAGCTTGACGTCGGGGGTCAGCTCCAGCGCACTCAACTCTCCGAAGACGAACTCGTTCATCCGGCGCTGACCCAGTCGGTATGCGCGAACCAGCGCGTGCACGGGCACGCCCCGTTGAGCGAGGCGCCTGGCGTACTCCATTGCTGCTGTCGGTGCCTGGACGTGCTCGAGCGCGATGTCGTACCGCAATGCCCGCAGGATGGTATCGACGTTTCCTTGCACACTGGCGCCAAGCAGCTCTTCCAAGCCCGCGTCACCGCGCAGCTCGGGGATGTCCTCTTCGAGGGAAACCCGCATTTCCGACGACAAGTCGCCCAACCGCTGCTGCAGCCGGGAGCCGATCTCAGCGATGAAGGGGCTGACATCTTTGTCCGCGTCGAGACGAGTATTCGTCACGTGTGAACGGTAGATCGTCAGGCGGCCGCCGGTTGCCATTTCACCCTGGTCCGTTCGAGCTTGGGCGACACAACTCATTCCACCGTGGCTCAAGGATTGTCGTCGGAAAACAAAGCCCCCGCCGCTCTTCATCGGTCGCGGACGATGTCGCGGATCACATCGCGTCCTAGCGTTCTCGGCCATCACATAGCCACGTCGTCGCGGCCGGCCACCCCCGGTCCGGACTCCGCAGATCGGCGCTGACGACACCCGCAAGGAGCACGCACATGACGGCCGCCAGAAAATCCAGTGCCCAAGCGTTGGCCGTAATCGTGCTCACCGTCATCGCACTTATCAGCGTCACCGTAGTGCCTGACGCGCAGGCCGACGACGCCCAGTACGAGGAGTTCTACACGCCGCCTACCCCGCTGCCGCCAGGCAGCCCGGGCGATCTGATCCGCACCGAGCCGTCACGCCTCGTCCTGGAACCGTCTGGTCAATTGGGCGCCTACGTCGGGACTGGGACACGGATCATGTACCGCAGCAACGACGCACAGGGAAATCCGGTCGCGGTAACAGGCACCTACATCGAGCCCGACGTGCCGTGGCCCGGCAACGGTCCCCGCCCGCTGATCGCCTACGCGACAGGACCTTACGGCGCGGGCGAGCAGTGCGCCCCCTCGCGACTGTTCAATCAGGGCATCCACTTCTCGCAAGGGCTTGACCTGATGTTGAACATGGAGGAAGGATTCATCGCAACGTTGCTGGCCCGTGGATTCGCCATCGTGGTCACAGACGGCGTCGGGATGGGCATCCACGGTCCCGGGTCTCCGCAATTCCTCAATCGGGTCGCGGCAGGCACCGCGTTGATCGATGCCGCGCGCGCCGCCATGAAGCTGCCCGGCACCTCACTGGATCCGCATGGCCCCGTGGCGTTCTGGGGCTATGCCACGGGCGGCCAGGCTTCACTGTCAGCTGCCGAACTGGCCGCCACCTACGGGCCCGAACTCCACGTCGTCGGCACCTTCGCCGACGCCCCGGTCACCGACATCGTCGAAGCGATCCCGGGTATCGACGGCAACTTCTTCGCCGTGTTGGCCGGGTATCTGTTGAGAGGGATCTTTGCGTCCTATCCACAGACCGAACAACCCATCCGCGACACCCTGACCCCGCGCGGGCTGCAGATGCTCGACTGGTCCGGGCATACCTGTTTCCTACAAGGCGGCATCGACTACGCGTTTCGGCACCTGCAGCCCTGGTTCAACACCGACCTCAACGCCTTGGTGTCCAACGATCCATTCAAGTCAATACTGGCAGCCCAGCGCGTCGGCAACATCAAACCCTCTGCGCCGGTTTATATCTCGCACAACCGGTGGGATCCCCTGGTGCCCTATCAGGCGGCCCGCAGCACCGCCGCCGACTGGTGCGCGATGGGCGCCGACGTCCAATTCTGGACCAACGAGCAGCCTCCCCTGTTCAACAAGCTGGACCTCAACAACTTGCTGCCCCTCTATGTCGACGGCGAACGCAGCATGGCCTGGGTCACCGACCGCTTCAATGGGGTTCCGACCACCCCCAATTGCGGTCAGTTCTGACGCCTTGTCGCTCGCGCACAAAGGCCCTGGCGATCTTCATCCGCCGACGACGGTGTCAGCCATCACATCGCTGCATATCGTTGCCACCCATCACACGCCGCGGCCCCACCGAGGAGGACACATGAATCTACGCGAACTGCCAGAACTACGGGCGTCGACCAACCCGGGCTTGCCCGCGATCGCCGACGATGAGATCAGCCTCGACAACCGCGAGTTCGCCGAGTCCGTGTGCCGCGCCAGCGCGGTCATGCGCCGGGCGGGCGTCAGAGGCGGCGACGTGGTGGCGGTAATGCTGCCGAACACGACCGCACTGGTGGTCGCGTTGTTCGCAGCGTGGCGTCTGGGTGCGGCGGTCACGCCGATCAATCCGTCATTGCGACCCGCCGAGGTCGGCTATCAGCTCACCGACGCCAACGCGAAATTGCTCATCGTCGATGCCGCGCCAGAATTCGACACCGGCCCGCGGACGGTGCTTACAGCAGCAGACATGACCGCGGCCACAGCCTCTGCGCCGGTGCCGGACACGGATCCTGCCGACGACGGACTCGCGCTGCTCATCTACACCAGCGGGACCACGGGCCGCCCGAAGGGCGTCATGCTCGATCACGCCAATCTGCTCGCCATGTGTCGCGGCGTCATCGACGCGGTGTCGCTGACCGACGCCGATCACTGCCTGCTGATCCTGCCGCTGTTCCACGTGAACGGAATCGTCATCAGCACTTTGGCGCCGCTACTGGCCGGCGGGCGTACCACGGTCGCCGGGCGTTTCAGCCCGAAGACCTTCTTCGAGCGGATCGAGCGCAGCGGCGCGACGTACTTCTCGGCGGTACCGACGATCTACACGATGCTGAGCGGTCTGCCTGCCGAGGTGCGACCCGACACCAGCTCGGTGCGATTCGCCATCTGCGGCGCCGCCCCGGCCAGCGTCGAACTACTGGAGCGGTTCGAAACCCGCTACGGCATCCCGATCGTCGAAGGATACGGACTATCCGAGGGAACATGCGCCAGCACACTGAATCCCCTTGTCGGTCAACGCAAAGTGGGCACTGTGGGACTGCCCCTGCCCGGGCAGAGCATCCGCATGCTCGACCCTAGTGGTACGCCGGTGCCAGCCGGGGAGACCGGCGAAGTGGTCATCAAGGGACCGAACGTCATGCGCGGTTACCTCAACCGCCCGGAGGAGACCGCCAGGACCGTCGTCGACGGTTGGCTGCACACCGGCGACGTCGGCCGCTTCGACGAGGACGGCTACCTGATCCTCGTCGACCGGGCCAAGGACATGATCATCCGAGGCGGTGAGAACATCTACCCCCGTGAAATCGAGGCCGTGGTGCATGGGCTCCCCGAGGTCGCCGAAGCAGCCGTCGTCGGGCGATCGAACCCCGTATACGGCGAAGAGCCGGTGCTGTTCGTCTCCCTACATCCCGGCAATCACCTAGAGGTCGACGCGATTCGCCGACACCTCGCCGAATCACTGTCCAAGTACAAACTGCCCGTCGAGATTACGATCCTCGACGACCTCCCCAAGAACGCGGTCGGCAAGATCGCGAAACCCGAACTGCGGCAACGCCTCACCGCTGCCCACTGATCCCGACTACCACTCACGACATAGGAGAAGAACATGGGATTCACGAAGCCGGATCTACCCGACGTCGACCCGGACACCTTCCTGCAACTGCCCCTCATGGAGCGAACGCGGATCCTCGCGCTGAATTGGGCCGAGAACGGATTCGGCTCACCCAAGATGGTGCACACCGTCTACATAGCGAAACTGGTGCTGCTCTACGCCTTCGGCGGCATTCTGATCGCCACGCTGACCTCCGGGCTGCCCGCATTCTGGCACGTGCTGCAGTGGTGGAATCAGCCGATCGTGTACCAGAAGGCGATTCTCTGGACGGTGCTGCTCGAAGTCGTCGGCGTCGCTGGATCCTGGGGACCCCTGGCCGGAAAGGTCAAGCCGATGACCGGTGGCATCCTCTTCTGGGCCCGGCCCGGCACCATCCGGTTGCGCCCGTGGAAGTGGATGCCCTTCACCGGTGGGGATCGGCGAACCTGGTTCGACGTCATCCTCTACGTGGCGCTGCTGCTCAGCGTGGCGGTTCCGCTTTTCTCCCCTGGCGCACACAGTGATTCACTGTCACGGGCGATTCCGAGCAACACGTCCGGTTTGGTCAGCCCGGCACTCCTCGTCGCGCCAATCATCCTCTTGGTGACGATGGGACTGCGGGACAAGATCGTCTTCCTCGGCGCTCGCGGCGAGCAGTATCTGCCCGCCCTGGTGTTCTTCACCGTGCTGCCGTTCGTCGACATGATCATCGCGCTCAAGCTTCTGATCGTGGTGGTGTGGGTCGGCGCCGGCGTGTCGAAGTTCGGCAAGCACTTCTCCAACGTGATCCCCCCCATGGTCAGCAACAGCCCGTCGATGCCCTTCAAGTGGATCAAGCGCGCGCACTACCGCGACTTCCCGCGCGACCTACGCCCCTCCCGCGTCGCCGACGTGATGGCGCACGTCGCCGGCACCACGGTCGAGATCGCCACGCCGATGGTGTTGTTGTTCTCCACCAACAGGTGGCTGACTCTGGCCGGCGTACTCGTCATGGTGGCCTTCCATTTGTTCATCGTGTCCACCTTCCCGCTTGCGGTGCCGCTGGAATGGAATGTCCTGTTCGCCTATGCCAGCGTCTTCCTGTTCCTCGGCTTCCCGGCGGCCCATGGCTATGCGATTACGGACATGTCCTCACCGTGGCTGACCGCGCTACTGGTGGGCGCCTTGGTGTTCTTCCCGATCCTGGGCAATTTCCGGCCCGACAAGGTGTCATTCCTGCCGTCGATGCGCCAGTACGCCGGGAACTGGGCCTCCGCGGTGTGGGCGTTCACCCCTGGCGCCGAGGAGAAGCTCAACAAGGTCACCCGCACCGCCAAGAACCAGGTCGATCAATTCGTCGAGTTCGGCTACGAGCCGCAGTGGGCCGAGATCACCATGCAGTCGACGATCGCGTGGCGCACGATGCACAGCCAGGGGCGCGGCCTGTTCTCGGTACTGCTGAAGTCCTTGCCGGACATCAACACTCGCAGCGTGCGGGAGGCCGAATTCACCTGCAACTCGCTGATCGGCTTCAACTTCGGCGACGGACACCTGCATGACGAAGACCTCATCACTGCCGTGCAACGCGAAGCGGCCTTCGAACCCGGCGAACTCGTCGTCGTCTGGGTCGAGTCGCAGGGCTGGGGGAGCAAGGTCCAGCGCTACAAGGTGATCGACGCCGCGCTCGGCGTGATCGAACGCGGCACTTGGAAGGTGGCCGACGCCGTGGCCGAACAGCCGTGGCTCCCCAACGGACCGATCCCGACCGAGGTCACCTGGTCACTGGTGACGGAGCGGCACCGCGTCGATCAGGCCCTGAACAGCGACAAGCGCAGCAACGGGCACGGAGCGCTGGCATGAGCACGGCGACCATCGTGGGAGCCGGGCCCAACGGCCTGGCCGCCGCGGTCACCCTGGCCCGAGCGGGAGTGCAGACGACCGTACTGGAAGCTGCCAGCGAGATCGGCGGCGGCACCCGCAGCAGCGAAGCGATCGTGCCGGGTCTGCTCCAAGACCACTGCTCCGCAATCCATCCGATGGCCGTCGGTTCACCATTTCTCACCGGCCTGGACCTGCAACGGTACGGCCTGTCGTGGCGGCTGCCCGAGATCGACTGCGCCCACCCACTCGACGGTGGCACCGCCGGAGTGCTGCACCGTTCCGTCGACGCCACCGCCGACGGTCTCGGCGCCGACGGCAGGAAGTGGCGAGCCTTGTTCGGCGGACCGTCGCGGAGTTTCGACGCTCTCTCCGAAGACATCATGGGACCGTTGTTGCGGTTGCCGCACCATCCGGCGGTGTTGGCCCGATTCGGTGGGCCGACGGTGTTGCCCGCCGCTGCCCTGGCCCGCTGGTTTCAGATGCCCGAGGCGCGTGCACTGTTCGGAGGTGTTGCGGCACACGCCTTCCGTCCGCTGCACTACCCGATGACCTCCGCAATCGGACTGGGTATCCTCACCGCCGGACACCGGCACGGTTGGGCCGTTGCCGCCGGTGGCTCCCGCTCGATCACCACGGCGCTGGCCGCGTTGTTCGAGGATCTCGGCGGCAAGATCGAGACGGGCGTGCGCATCGATGCGGCGACACAGCTGCCGCCCTCCGACGTGACCATGTTCGATCTTGCGCCGGAATCGATCGCCGCGATCCTCGGTGACCGGCTGCCACGACGAATCGCGAATGCGTACAGACATTTCCGGCGTGGCCCCGGTGCTTTCAAGGTCGACTTCGCGGTCGACGGCGGAGTTCCATGGACCAATCGCGACGCCCGCCGGGCCGGAACCGTGCACGTCGTCGGCACCTTCGCCGAGCTCGCCGCGACCGAACGCGACATCCACGCCGGACGGATGCCGCAGCGGCCGTTCGTCCTGGTCGGCCAGCAGTATCTGGCCGATCCGCAGCGATCCGTCGGTGAGGTCCACCCGGTCTGGACATATGCGCACGTGCCCAACGGCTACACCGGTGACGCGACTGAGGCCATCGTTGCCCAGATCGAGAGGTTCGCGCCCGGCTTTCGCGAGCGCATCGTCGGTCACTCCACGCGTTCCACGACGGACATGGCCACCTACAACTCCAATTTCGTCGGCGGCGACATCATGACCGGCGCCAAGGACATCCGACAACTCGTCTTCGGACCGCGACTGACGCTCTCGCCCTACACCATCGGCGTTCCGGGGATGTACATCTGCTCGGCTGCCACCCCCCCCGGACCCGGTGCACACGGAATGTGTGGACACCTTGCCGCGCAGGCGGCGCTCACCCACCTCGACCGCTGACTAAACGCCCCACCGAAATGGAGACCGCAATGATGACCACCGCCACCGATCCCTCGTTCGACCTGTTCAGCCTCACCGACGAGCACCACGAGCTGCGCGCCGCGATACGTGCGCTCACCGAACGCAACATCGTCCCGCACGCCGCGGACTGCGATGAGCGAGAACGCTTCCCGCAAGAAGCTCTCGACGCGCTCAACCAATCCGGCTTCAACGCCGTCCACGTTCCCGAGGCCTATGGCGGTCAGGGAGCCGACGGCGTGGCCACCTGCATCGTGGTCGAAGAGGTCGCCCGCGGTTGCTGCTCGTCATCACTGATACCCGCGGTGAACAAGCTGGGCACCATGGGACTCATCCTCGCCGGCTGCGACGAACTCAAGAAGAGGGTCCTACCCGACATCGCCGACGGCGCGATGGCGTCCTACGCACTCTCCGAACGCGAAGCCGGATCCGACCCCGCCGGCATGCGCACCCGAGCCCGCGCCGACGGGGACGGCTGGATCCTCAACGGCACCAAGTGCTGGATCACCAACGGCGGCAAGTCCACCTGGTACACCGTGATGGCGGTGACAGATCCCGACAAGGGCGCCAACGGCGTCTCGGCGTTCATGGTGCACGCCGACGACGAGGGCTTCGTCGTCGGACCGAAGGAGCGCAAGATGGGCATCAAGGGATCACCGACCACCGAACTGTACTTCGAGAACTGCTTCATCCCCGGCGAACGGATGATCGGCGAACCCGGAAGTGGCCTCAAGACGGCGCTCAAGACCCTGGACCACACTCGTCCCACCGTGGGCGCACAAGCCGTCGGCGTCGCTCAGGGCGCACTGGACATCGCCATCGCCTACACAAAGGATCGCAAGCAATTCGGAAAGTCGATCTCCACGTTTCAAGCGGTCCAGTTCGAACTCGCCGAGATGGCCATGAAACTCGAGGCGGCGCGGCTCATGGTCTACACCGCTGCAGCGCGCGCCCACCGGGGCGAGTCCGGGCTCGGCTTCATTTCCGCGGCGGCCAAGTGCTTCGCCTCCGACGTCGCGATGGACGTCACCGAATCCGCCGTCCAACTCCTCGGCGGCGCCGGATACACCCGCGACTTCCCGGTCGAACGCATGATGCGCGACGCCAAGATCACCCAGATCTACGAAGGCACCAACCAAATTCAACACATCGTGATGTCACGTGCACTGCTGACGGCCTGAACCGTCGAGGATGGGATGATCCCGGCCGGCGCTACGGTGGACTCCGACGGTGAGGAGTGCGATGGCGGTCGGGTCGAAAGCTGAACGCAGAACGCAGGCGCAGCGCCGCGCCGACAGCGAACACCGACTCTTAACGGCGACCGCGGCCTTGATCGTCGAGCGCGGTCTGAACAACGTGTCGCTCACCGAGATCGGCCGGCGTGCGGGATGCAGTCATGCGCTGGTGAATCACCTCTTCGGGTCGAAGGCCGCACTGATCGAACGACTCAACACCGTGGTCGACGACTTCTTCGTCGAACACACCCGACACGCCGTGGAGCAGGGAGGCGCCGCGGGGTTGCTGAGTTTCGTCGAGGTGTACCTGGGCGCGGTGACGGGACCAGATCCGATCGGTCGGGTGCATCTGCTGCTGTGGGCCGAGGCGGTGGCGGGCACGCCGGAGATCCGCCCGGCGCGCGCCGCCCGTGATGAGCGCTTCCGGGCGGGCGTGGCCACCATGGTGAGCCGCGCGGCGCGGGAATTTGACCACCCGATCGACGTCGAGTCGACCGCGTTCGTCATCGTCGGCGTCCTGCGCGGGGTGGCGATGCAGATGCTCCTCGATCCCGCATCGATGCCGTTGGACCAGGCGGTCGGCCAGGTCGAGCATGTCGTGACCAAACTTCTTGCACCACAGTAAGACTCAGGCAACCACGCCTGCCGCCCGAAGCTCGGCGATCTGCTCGCCCATGTTCGCCTCGGTCAAGATCTCGTCGGTATGCTCGCCGAGGGCAGGTGCTGCCCCTGCCAATTTCGCGGGCGTATCGGCAAAGATGGCGGGGTGCCGCGGCAGCCGCATCCGGCCGGCCACGGGGTGGTTTCGTTCCTCGAACATGCCGACGGCAACGGCGTGTTGGTCGGTGGGGATCTGGTCGGGGCGCAGTGCCATGGCGAATGGGACGCGTTGCGCCTGCAAACGTTCGGCGGCCTCGGCCATCGTCACCTCGACCGCCCTCGCGTAACACATGTCCCACAGGGCGTCGGCGACTTCTCGGTGTTTCATGCGTTCGGCCATCGTGGCGACGCGGGGGTCGTCCCACCCGTCGACGCCGAAGGCCCGGCACGTCCCGGCGTAGTCCCGGTCGGAGGTGGGGGTGACCACGCCCCAGCCGTCGGCGAACCGAAAGGGCTCGAACCCGGCGACGAAGCTGGAGTGCTGGCTGCCGTCGGAATCCAGCAGAACTTCGTTGCCTGCCGCGTCGGCCCAGAGGAAGGACGTCACGGCATCGGCCATGGCCAACTCCACGTGCTGACCACCGTCGCCGCGGCTGCGCGCGAACAGGGCAGCCGTGATGGCCTGACAGGCGTAGAGAGCGGTGACCTTGTCGGCGACGGTCTGCCGAAGGAATACCGGCACCTGGTCCTCGGGATCGGCTTGGCTGGCGGCGATCCCGGCGTAGGCCTGAATGACGGCGTCATAGGCGCTGCGTTCGCGGTACGGGCCGACGCTGCCGAATCCGGACAGCGACACGTACACGACGTCGGCGTTGACCTTCGCCACGTCCTGGTAGCCGATTCCGAGACGATCCACCACGCCCGGCCGGAAGTTTTGGACCACGACATCGACATTGGTGGCAAGGTTGCGCACCAGCTGTGCGCCGGCAGGCTGCTGCAGGTCGATCGCGATCGAGCGCTTGCCGCGGTTACACGTCAGGTATAGCGCCGACATGCCGTTCACCGCGACACCGAGCCATCGGGCGATGTCCCCGATGCCGGGACGTTCGACCTTGATGACCTCGGCGCCCTGATCGGCCAGCAGCGCCACTGCATACGGCCCGGTCAACGCGATCGACAGGTCGAGTATCCGGATGCCTTGCAGCGGACCGGCGCTCATCGCCCACTCTCCGCCGCTGGACCACGCCGCCGGACATCCTTGACGACGACGTTCGGCATCGCGGACTCCCCTCGAACTTACTTTCTGAGCAGAAAGTATATAGTCTAGCCATGCGACCCGAGTCGGTGGAGGAATTTCTGGCACGGTTCCGACTACCGGTGATCGCCGCGCCGATGACGGGAGTGTCTGGCCCCGCGCTGGTGGCCGCGGCGGCAGGACAGGGGATCGGCGGTTCGTTTCCCGTGCACAACGCCCCCTCGCCTTCGGTGCTGGACCAGTGGATGACCGAATTGAGCTCTCCAGTAGCAGATTTGGTCATTCCGAACCTGGTCGTGCACCGAACCAACGTTCGTCTCGAGGCGGACCTCGCCGTACTCGCCCGCTACTCCGTCAAAGCGGTCATCACCAGCGTGGGCTCCCCTGCCCACGTCGTCGGTCCCCTGCACGACGCGGGCGCACTGGTGTTCTCGGACGTCGCGTCCCTACGTCATGCTCAGCGGGCGATCGAGGCCGGGGTCGACGGACTGGTGCTGCTGACCGCCGGCGCCGGTGGGCAGACCGGCTGGGCCAACCCGTTGGTCTTCGTCCGTGCGATCCGGCGAGCCTGGCGTGGCCCGTTGGTGCTGGCGGGTGGCATCACCGATGGGGCCAGCCTGCTGGCCGCCCGAGCCGCCGGTTACGACCTGGCCTACATGGGGACTCCGATGATCGCGACGACGGAAAGCCTTGCCGCACAGAACTACAAGGACGCAGTGGTCGCCGCCTCTATGGACGACGTCGAACTGACCAGCGCCGTCACGGGGCTGCCCACCAGCATCATTCGCAGGAACGGTCCATCGACTGGCTCAGCTGCCGCGCCGCGGTTCCACGCCGACGTGCTGCAGAGCCCTGAACTCGGTGACGCCGGTATCGGCGCGGAGATGTTCAGCGCTGGACATGGCGTGGCCGGTGTGGATGCCGTCGTGTCCGTCGCAGAGCTGATACAGCGGGTGGCCGGCGAATACCAGTCGGCCCGAACGTCGTTGCCCTCGCGGTGACTGGCGGCCTCGAGACACAACGCACGGACGTGGAGCGTCGGTCCGGCGGGCGTTGAACGTGGCGACGGACCGTGGCCCAAGTGTCAGCGCTCTAGCGCTTCGCTGCTTCGCGCATTCTGTGGACCTGAGCTGCGGTTATAGGGTGGAGCTAAGGGGAATCGAACCCCTGACCTTCTCGATGCGAACGAGACGCGCTACCAACTGCGCTATAGCCCCTTGTACCGGTGACACAGGCTACCAGTGCCGGTGCCGCCCGAGAAAACCGCGCTACTGACCTGCGGCTCGGGGCAGGTCGTACTCCCGCGCGAACGGCGCGTAGCCCAGGTGCTCGAAGATCGGATCCTCGTCGTCGATCTCCAGCACCACCGAGCCGGGCCTGCGCAGCCGCGCGGGCACCACGTCGAATTCCTGGTCGTTGGTGTTCTCGACGCCCAGGTGCGACCGCATCATCCGCTGGGCCCGACGGCGCCGCACCTGCTCCTCGATGCGGGTCTGCCGACGCAGGTAACCGAGGTAGAGGATGGTGATCGCACCGACCGTGCCGGTCGCCCACCAGAACGACGTCGACACGACGTACGCCGCGACGGCCGAGACCAACAGCAGCACCGACATCGCCATCAGCATCCGCTTGCGGAATGCGAACTTGCGCGCGGCCACCTTGGCAGCAGTCTTCGATTCGTAGGCCTGCCGACGATCGTGCGACTTCGCGCCCGCCACGTGCAGCTCGGTGTCCGGCGCCGTCTCGAACTCGGACGAGTCGTCGACGTACTCGTACTCGTGGTCGGTGTCGTCCTCGGCGACGGCTTCGAACTCGTCGGTCTCGAACTCGGGATCGGAGGCGGCATCGGAGGCGGCATCGTCGCCGCCGTCCTCGGTCTCGTCGATCTCCTGCAGATCGTCGACCGAGAACGTGGCGGTGTTGTCGTCGAATTGCAGTGGCAGCTCGGGCTCTTCGTCGAACGCCAACTGGGCCGACGCCCCGATCGGCAGCGCGCCGGAGTCCTCCTCGACGATGTCGACGTCGAGATAGTCGGGCTCGGTCTGCACCTTCGCAGCGGCCATCACGACGACGGTCTTGCGCGGCGCGGTGACCGGTTCGTCGTCCTCGTCGTCGAACTCGTCGAGGTCGTCGTGCGTCGGCTCCCAGTGCGGGTCGCTGTGATGCCCGGCGGCCGGCTTGCGGCGGCGCAGCAGGCGAGCGCCATGGCCGGTGTTCAGTACGCGGGTGGCCAGCGCCACGTCGCTGGTGCGACGGACGGTCTCTCGCTTGCTGACCAACATCGGGACGAGTACGAACAACCAGAGCACGACGAGTGAAATCCACAGAAGGGATTGGGGGATGCTTGGCATGTCGCCGGCTCCTTTCCCCTGAAGGCTAGGTCCGTGACCAGCGCATCCGGGGGCGACGCGCCGAGGTCAATTACACACCTGTAATTCACCAATCACAAGCACATCAGTCCCACATGTCACATCAGCCACACAGCTAGGCCCAGCTGGCGCGTCCGTCCCGAACCAGCGCCGACGTTGCCGAGCCGTTCAGCTCCTCGATGGTGATCGCCACCAGCAGGTGATCGCGCCACGCTCCGTCCACCTCGAGGTAGCGCTTGAGCAGCCCCTCCTCGCGGAACCTGGCCTTGGCCAGCACCGCCCTGCTCGCTGCGTTCTCCGGCCGGACGGTCGCCTCGATGCGGTGCAGGCCGACCGGACCGAAGCCGTGGTCGAGACCCAACGCCAGCGCAGCCGTCGCCACCCCTCCGCCGTTGCGGTCCTTGGCCACCCAGTATCCGATCCACGCCGAGCGCAGCGCCCCGTGCGTCACGTTGCCGATGGTCAACTGTCCGCAGAACTCACCGTCGAGTTCGATGGCGTACGGCAGCATGCGCCCCTTGCGGGCCTCGGACCGCAGCCCGGAACAGATCGACGGCCACGACGAAACGGCATGCCGCACTTCCCAATTCACCTCGGCCACCGGCTCCCACGGCTCGAGGTGCGCCCGGTCGGCCAGCCGGATCCGACTCCATACCGCGCCGTCGCGCAGCCGGACCGGCCGCAACCTCACCAGGCCCGCGGGCACCCGGATCGGGCCGACCACCTTCGGCCACCCCGGGTGCATGGAGGTCGAACGCCACAGGTTCATCGAACGACTTCGTCAACCGCGCTGGGCCAGGAACGCCACGTCGACGATCTCGCCGGTCCGGATCTGCTCCGCCTCACCGGGGATCACGACGAGGCAGTTGGCCTCGGCAAGCGTCGCCAACAGGTGCGACGACGCGCCTGGCGCACCGCCGAGCGCCTGCACCAGGTACTCGCCGGTGTCCTGGTCGCGCATCAACTGGCCGCGGAGGTAGCCCTTGCGGCCCGCCACCGACGTGATCGGTGACAGCGTGCGCGCCTGCACGACACGCCGCTGCGGCTGCCGCTTGCCCAGCGACATCCGGATCAGCGGCCGCACCATCACCTCGAACACCACCAGCGCGCTCACCGGGTTGGCGGGCAGCAGGAACACCGGCACCCCGTCGCGACCCAGCTGCCCGAACCCCTGCACCGAGCCGGGGTGCATCGCGATGCGCGCCACCTCCATCTCGCCCATCTCGGACAGCACGGCGCGCACGCTCTCGGCGGCCGTACCGCCCACCGCGCCGGCGATCACCAGCACCTCGCAGCGGTTGATCTGTCCCTCGACGACGTCGCGCAACGTCTTCGACTCGGTGTCGACGATCCCGACCCGGTTGACCTCGGCGCCGGCATCGCGACCGGCCGCCGCCAAGGCATAGGAGTTGACGTCGTACACCTGGCCGTTGCCCGGCGTGCGCGACACGTCGACCAGCTCCCCGCCGACGCTCATCACCGACAACCGGGGCCGCGGATGCACCAGCACGCGCTCCCGTCCGACGGCCGCCAGCAGGCCGACCTGCGCCGCGCCGATGATCGTTCCCGACCGGACCGCCACGTCACCCGGCTGGACGTCGTCACCGGTCCGCCGCACGTACGCGCCCGACCGCACGCCGCGCAGCACCCGCACGCGTGAATCGCCGCCATCGGTCCAGCGCAGCGGAAGCACGGCGTCGGCCAGCGTCGGCATCGGGGCGCCCGTCTGAACGCGGGCCGCCTGCCTGGGCTGCAGTCGGCTCGGGGTCTTGGCGCCCGCCTCGATGAGGCCCATCACGGGCAGGCTGACCTCGCGCTCCCCGCCGTCGCCGTCCTCCCCGTCACCACCCGCCTCGACTCCGAGCACGTCGACGCTGCGCACCGCGTAGCCGTCGATGGCGGCCTGGTCGAAACCCGGGAGTGGGCGTTCGGTGACGACCTCCTCGGCGCACATCAGCCCCTGCGCCTCGGCGATGGCCACCCGCACCGGCCGCGGCGCCACTGCGGCGGCAGCCACCCTGGCCTGCTGCTCCTCCACTGAACGCACTCAGGTGCCTTTCTTCAGTCGCGGAGCCCCAGGCTAGTCAGTTGGCGCTCAGCCCCAATCGCTCGACCAGCCAGCGCCTCAGCTCCGGTCCGTAGTCGTCACGCTCCAATGCAAAGTCAACCGCAGCCTTGAGGTAGCCGCCGGGATTTCCCAGGTCGTGTCGAGCCCCGCGATGCACCACCACGTGAACCGGATGCCCCTCGGCGATCAGCAGTGCGATGGCGTCGGTCAGCTGGATCTCGCCGCCGACCCCCCGCGGCACCCTGCGCAACGCATCGAAGATCGCCCGGTCCAACACGTAACGGCCTGCGGCGGCATACAGCGACGGCGCGTCCTCGGCCTTCGGCTTCTCCACCATTCCCTTGACGCGCAACACATTCGGGTTCACCGCGTCCGGGACGACCTCGACGTCGAACACACCGTAGGCACTGATCTCGTCCGGCGGCACCTCGAAGGCACACAGCACCGATCCGCCTCGCTTGGCGCGCACCTTCGACATGGTCTCCAGTACGCCGGTCGGCAACACCAGGTCGTCGGGCAGCAGCACCGCGACGGCGTCCTCGTCGGGCAGCAGGCTCGGCTCGACACAGCTCACGGCGTGGCCCAGGCCCAGCGGCTCGCTCTGCACCACCGACTCCACCTTGATGAGGGCGGGCGCACGTCGCACCTTCTCCAACATCACGTGCTTGCCGCGC
>JAESGJ010000333.1_pt1 | contig 23919 bp, 22 predicted proteins | sample 9266241 | NCBI WGS metagenome assembly JAESGJ01 (sample SAMN14514841, study PRJNA621669) | algae metagenome | isolation source: Brasilonema octagenarum HA4186-MV1 and co-occurring heterotrophs from wet... | place: USA: Manoa Valley, Hawaii | collected 2009-07-20 | reverse complement strand
CCAGCCGTTGGGGCCGCCCCAAAAGGTCTTCAGCAGGTGGTGAAAACGGCACAGGCACTTCAGGTTCGACGCACACGTCGACCCGTACGGGTACGGAATCGTATGGTCGACGTCGCTGGCCGTGGCCGGGTGACGGCAGCCCGGGAATCGGCACGTCACGTCCCGCGACCGGACGAAGTCGGCGAGTTTCTTGCTGGGGGTGTATCGCGGCTCGGGTGGGGCTTGGCCGGGGTGCAGGATCGGCACCAGCGTGGCGTTCAGCGCCGCGCGCCGCGACACCGCACCCGGTAGCACCGCGCCGGCCATCAGATAGCCCGGCCGCAGCTGACTGAGCTGACCCGGCGTCGGCGCGGTGAGTTCGGCCCAGGTGAGGTCGTGCAGGGGCTTGTCGAACATCGCCGGCTCCGGCCCATCCAGGCCCGCACACTCCTCAGCCGGGGCGATTGTCTCGGGAGCGGGAGGGTGATTGGCGCTCGGCGACTCCCGCTCGGCAGGCTCGCCAGTGGGCTCGGGCTCGGGTGTGGGTGCGTCTGGCCCGGGTCCAGCGGGCCCAATGGGTCCGGCGGGCGCGTCCTGCACCGTGTCCTGGTGGGCGACGACGTAGACGACCACGCCCCCCGCGGCCGGCAGCGCCCCGGCCGGGCAGTCCTCGGCCCCGCACAGGCAGGCCAGGCGGTCGGCGCCCCGGGCGTTGGCGCCGACGGCGTCGGCGCGGCGCTGATCCCGGGTCCGCGGATCGGCCGGGCACACGGTGTCGGCCAACGCGCTCAACCGTTGATCCAGGGCGAGCGCGTCGGGGGCGAACAACAACCCCGCCAGGGTGGCCATCCCATCGTCCTGGACCACCACCTCCACGTGCCGGCCCCGGGCCCGGGTCAGGGGCCGGCGCACCGCCTGGGGATCGACCGTGGCGATGATGGCGTCGATGGCCTTCTCGGTGGAGGCCACCGACATCGGCCCCCACGACGCCAACGCCTCAGCCAACAACCCATCCAGTTCGCGGCGGGCGTCGGGATCGGTGACCAACAGGGTCCGGGTGACGATCGAGCGCACCACCGGATAACCGATCTCCCCGGAAGCGAACAACGCCCCCACCGTCGGGAACCGGTCCCGCAGCGCGACTCCGACGAGCAGCATCCCGTCGGCCATGCCCGGGGTGGTGCGTTGCACCGCCCCGACGTGCGCGCTGACCGCGGCCCAGTTGTCCAGACACCACTGATCCCGGTCCGCGGATCCGGCGGCGGCGTGGGCGGCGTCGAGCATGTCGACCATCGCCGAGATCCGCCGCGCACACGCGGCGTTCTCCACCCGCCGCCAGGCATCCACCGCAAAGCCACGGCACGTGCCCGCGGTCGCGGCCACCAACGAATCGAACATGTCTTCGAATCTACGAACCCGCACCGACCCCGACCAGCCCCACGACAACTCGAAGACCCGATCTGTGGATCAACCACCAACTGTGGATAGACCCCCGAAAACGTCAGAGCCACATGCTAGTTCGCGCGAAGGCGCGGAGAGAGACCATGGACCCTGGGAAACCTACGGCGAATTCCCAGCTTCCCGTCGTAGCTTCAGCCCATGTCATCGCCCGCGCAGACGCCGCTGAGCGTCGCCGTGGCGCTGGGGTCCTGGCGATTCGACGTCGTGGCCGTGGTAGTGATCGCGGTCCTCGGTGTCGGGTACTTCCGCTGCCGCCCGACGGGCCGCGCACCCGCCACCTGTTTCGCCGCGGGACTGGGCGTCTGGGCGCTGGCCAGTTGCAGCGTGATCGCCGTCTATGCGCCGGTGCTGTTCTGGATGCGCTCCCTGCAGGTCCTGCTGCTGCTGTTCGTGGTGCCCTTCCTGCTCGCCATGGGCCGACCGGTCACGACGGTACGGGCCGCGCTCAGCGAGCCGCGCCAAGACGCGCTCGATCGACTGCTGGCCTCCACGGCAGCCCGCGTCGCCGTGTCCCCGTTGTGCACCTCGGTCGCGATGCTCGGAATCCCATGGCTGCTCTACCTCACTCCGTGGTACGTCGCGTCCATGGCGGGTGCGGTGGGCTCGGTGACGCGAATCATCCTGGTGGTCATCGGCTTCGCCTACTTCTACGCCAGGCTGCAGAGCGATCCCGTGCCGCGGCGCTACTCGCCACTGCTGTCGATCGGCATCAGCGTGGTGGAGTCACTCGGGGACGGCCTCCTGGGTCTGGTGCTCTGGCTGGGTCCGCTGATTGCCTACCAGTACTACGAAGGGCTGCATCGCAGTTGGGGCCCCAGCATGAGAACCGACCAGTCCGTCGGCGCGGGCATCCTGTGGATCGTCGGCGACGTACTCGGCGTGCCGTTCCTGGCCGTGCTCCTGCGGCGGCTGTCCCGGCACGAGAAGGTCAGGGCCACCGAAGTCGACGCCGAACTGGACGCCCAGCGAGACGCCAAGGCGCCCGTGCACGAGCAGGAGCAAACACCCGCGGCCGCGCTCTGGTGGGAGGCCGACCCGCAACTGCGTGACAGGTTCCGGCGCTAGAAGGTGCTCATCGGCCGCACGCTGTTGGCCAGATCGACCAGGGCATAACGGTGTTCCTGCGTCGGCGCCACGCGGGACAGGCCGCGCAACGACGACTCGACACCCAGCCGCAGACCGTGTTCGGTGAACGGAAAGCCCAGGATGTGGTTGGTGCTCGCCGTGTTGTCGGCCAGCCAGTCCATCGCGGTGCCGAGCACCAGCGCCCGGATCTGCAGAACGCGGGGTTCGGTGTCGGGCAGCACCTCGACACGTCGGGCGGCGTCGCGGATCTGCTGTTCGGAGATCTCGCTGCCCGACCTGCCGGACAGCAGTGTCACCGCGCTGGTGAGCCGCGCCGTGGTGAAGTGTCGCGACGTCGGCGGCACCTGGTCCAGTGTCGTCACGGCGTCATCGCGCCGGGCGGCGGCGGACTGCGCCCTGGCCAAGCCGAAGCCTGCGGAGATGACGCCGTTGTCGGTGTTCCATACCGTCTTGTAGAACGTGTGCTCGTCGGCCGAACCGGACAGCTCGGCGGTCGCCGCCAGCGCCAGTTTGGGGGCCAGCTCGCCGGGCAGGATGTCGAGCACCTCGGTGAAGTGCTTCGTCGCGGATTCGTAATCGGCGGAAAGCAATTCGGCCACCGCGCGGAACCAGATCAGCCGCCACTGCCAGCCGACGCGCTCCTGAAGGTCGTCGAGCTTGCGGTTGGCCTTGGCCACGTCGCCGAGGTCCAGCAGCGCGCGGACCTCCATCAGCGGCAGCTCGATGGACTCCGAGAGGTCAACGCCGCCATCGGAATCCAGGGAGCCGTAGCGCGCGGCCCGCAGCGAGTCCAGGGTCTGGACCGGCTGGCTGAGCACCGTCGCGGACAGCACCGCGGCACCGACGTCGAGGGGGTCGACGAGCGGCACCTGCAGCGCCTTGACGATCTCCTGCGCGGTCAGCTTCTCGGAGTGCACCTGACCGTCGAGGTAGACGTCGGTGTGTGCGACCAGCAGGTCGATGCCGAACGTCGACCGCGACGGGCTGAATACGCTCGACAGGCCAGGCCGTGGCACGTTGGAGTCCTGGGCGACGACCTCGCGCAGCACGCCGATCAGCTGCCCGGACATCTCCTCGGCGGTGGCGAACCGTCGGCGGGGATCGGGATCGATGGCGCGGCGCAGCAGCCTGCCGAACGAATCGTATTGCGCCAGAACGGGATCGTTCTCGGGTAGCCCGTCGTCGTAGCGGCCGTTGCGGGTCCGCAGGTCCAGCGTCAGCGCGGCCAGGGTCCGGCCGACCGTGTAGATGTCGGTTGCCATCGTCGGCCCCGTCTTGACGATCTCCGGGGCCTGGTACCCCGGTGTGCCGTAGAGGAATCCGTACGAATTCAGCCGTGACACCGCGCCGAGGTCGATCAGCTTGAGCTGCTCCTCGGTGACCATGATGTTCTCGGGCTTGAGGTCGTTGTACACCAGCCCCACGGAATGCAGATACCCGAGCGCGGGCAGGATCTCGAGCATGTAGGCGATCGCCTGGGCCACCGGCAGCTTGAGCCCCTTGCCCTGTTTCAGCGACGTCCCGCCGACGTACTCCATGACGATGTAGCCGATGGGGTCGCCGTTCTTGTCGTCGTGTTCGACGAAGTTGAAGATCTTGACGATCCCGGGGTGGGTGACCTCGGCGAGGAACTGCCGCTCGGCCATCGCGATCGACTGCGCCTCGGCGTCCCCCGAATGCACCAGGCCCTTGAGCACGACGGGCCGGTCGTTGACGTTCTTGTCGAAGGCGAGGTAGATCCAGCCGAGGCCGCCGTGCGCGATGCAGCCCTTGATCTCGTACTGGTCCACCACCATGTCGCCGGGAGACAGCTGCGGCAGAAAGGAATATGGGCTGCCGCAGTGCGGGCACCAACCCTCGGAGAGGGCCTCGCCGTCGGAGGTCGAGCGGCCGACCGGCTTGCCGCAGTTCCAGCAGAAGCGCTTGGCCTCGGCGACCACCGGGTCGGTCATCAAGGCTTCCAGTGGATCGCGCTCCGGAACGCGCGGCACCTCGACCAGTCCGCCGCCGAGCCGTCGGATCGGTGACCACTGCCGCGTCAGCATGGTGGTCTGATCGTGCGGTTCGGTGTCGACGTTGCCTACCGAGAAGCCGTCCGAGTCATCGAAGTTCGGCCGGAAGACCGCCTGGGTGGCCATCGGCCGCATGGTGGCCAGCGAGTCGTACGTCATGGCCTCCGCGGGTTGGGTTCCCGGGTAGGCCTCCTCGTCCACGTCGGAGCCTGGAGCGGCAGTGGACTCCTCGTCGGCGGTCATCAGTCCTCGTACCTTGGCACCGGTGGCGCAGGGGAGGGCCCGAGTACCGATAACCACTTGCGGTACAACGTGTTCCACGTGCCGTCCCGTCGCACCCTTTCCAGGGTACCGTTCACGAACCGCGTCAGGCCGGTGTTCTCCTTGTTGATCCCGATGCCGTAGGGCTCCCTGTCCATGGACGGCCCCACGATGTGCAGGTACGGATCCTGGCTCACCAGCCCTGCGAGGATCGAGTCGTCGGTGCTGACGGCGTCGACCTGGCGCTGTTGGAGCGCCACCAGGCAGTCGGCCCACGTCACCACCTCGACGATGACGGGCGGCGGGCTGATCTCCTGGATGCGTTGCAACGACGTCGTGCCCGACACCGCGCACACCCGCTTGCCCGCCAGGTCGGACGCCTGCACGATCGCCGAGTCGCGGGGCGCCAGGATCCGCTGGTTGGCCGCCAGGTACTCGGTGGAGAAGTTCACCAGTGCCTTGCGGTCGCAGGTGATGCTCATGGTCTTGACGACGATGTCCACCTGGTTGTTCTCCAGCGCGGCGATGCGGTCGGCCGAGGACAGGATGCGGTACTCCACCTGCGACGGGGTGCCGAAGATGTCGCGGGCCACCTCGCCTGCGATGTCCACGTCGAAACCGGTGATCTCCCCGGTGATGGGATCGCGGAAGCTGAACAGGTTGCTGCCGATGTCCAGTCCGACGATGAGCCTGCCGCGGTTGCGGATGTTGCTCACGGCCGCGTCGGCCTCGGCCTTGGTGGGGAAGGGCCGCAGGCTCGCGGTGCAGTCGTCGTCGGCGGCGGGATCGGGCAGTTGGGCGGGTTCCGGTGCCGCCTCGGTCATTCCGGCCGGGGTGGGCGGCGAGAGGGTCACGCTGGGCACGTTGACGACGGGAGCGGTCTGGCTGCATCCAGCCACCAGCACCCCCGCCGCGAGTACGGCCGCCAACCTGGTGAGTCTCATCTGTACTCACTCAACCGTGGCCAGAGCCCGAGTGCCACCGCGATCGCCGCGATGATGCTGAGAGCCGCCGCACCGACCGTGGCGCCGGACAGCACCCGTCGGGCATTGACGATGTCGTTGCGCAGTTGCTGGCGGCTCTCGCCGATGCCCTTGGTCAGTGCCGCGTCGAGCTTGTCGAAGGCGGGCGTCGAGTCGTCCTCGCCGGTGCCGAGGGCGACCTGGGTCGCGGCTTGGTAGTTGCCGACCGCGATGTAGGCGTTGATCCGGTCGTCGGCGGCCCGCCAGCGGCGCAGGAGCTGTTCGGCATCGGCCAGATCGGCCTTGTCGATTGCGTCGTCGCGGCCCAGATAGTCGGCGAGCTGCTGCTGCATGGTGTCGATGCGCTGGTAGTAGGACTGCTTGCGGACGCCTTCGTCACCGCGGCGGATCAGGGACAGCGTCTCGTCGGCCCGCGCCTGCTGGGCGGTGATCGCCATGGTGGTGACGGTCTTGAGTGATTCCGCGGCCGTGCTCTTGGCGCTGCGGCTGTCGGCGGTCGAGATCGTCAGCGCCGTACCGACCCAGACGATCATGATCAACACCGCGAGACCGCCGGCGACGAAGCCGATGTTGACGCGCCGCCGGGTGCGCCTGGCCAGCCAGCGATTGGCGAACGCCCCGAACATCAGGGTCGCCAGCACCACCAGGATGACCGGCGCCGGGATCCTGGTCGACGCGGTGGTCTCGGTGTCGACCTGCTTGCTGGTCTCCTCGTACAGCCGCTGGGCGTCGGGGAGGATCTGCGACTGCATCAGCGCCGACGCCTCCGACAGATACGAGGAGCCGACGGGATTGCCGGCCCGGTTGTTCGTGCGCGCCGTCTCGACCAGCCCGGTGTAGACGGCCAGCTGGGCGTTGATCCTGCCGAGCAGCCGCACCATCTCGTCGTCGGTGAGACCGCTCGACGCGCGGGTCACCGCCACGGCGGCATCGGTGATGGCCTGCTCGTAGCGCTGGCGGACGGCGCGCGGTTCCGCACCCGAGATGAAGGCGGTCGCGGCGGCGGCGTCCGCGACGGACAGCGTGGTGTAGAGCTGGCCGGCGGCGAACGCCAGCGGCTCGGTGTGGTCGAGCACGTTGGACAGCGCCTGCTGGCGGCCGTTGATGGTCGTGGAGGTCGCGAACGCACAGGCGATGACGAGTGCGGCGAGGACGAAGCCGATCGTCAGGATCCGACCGGGCGTGGTCCAGAGGAACCACCACCGCGGATGGGCGGGTCTGGTTTGTGAGCGGGACGCAAGGGGCTCGGTGGAAGGGTGCGCCAACTCCACAGTCACCTGTGCGCGGACCTCTGCTCTCGTGCTTTCTTCCCGACTCCTCGACTGTAAAGGAATTCTAAGAGCAGGGGGCGGGACGCGCGGGACAATCGAGCAGTCGCTTCCCTATCCTGAACGCGTGCGTGGCGACGGGGACGGCTGGGTGTTGTCGGACGACGGCGTGCCCTTCTGGGGTCTGCACGGCGCGGCTGGTCTGTTGTTGCGTGCCCCGTTCCCGGACGGTCGCGCCGCGGTGCTGCTGCAGCATCGCGCGCCATGGAGTCACCAGGGCGGCACCTGGAGCCTGCCCGGCGGCGCCCGCGACAGCCACGAGAGCGTCGAGCAGGCAGCCGTGCGGGAGGCCCACGAGGAGGCAGGCCTGACCGCGGACCAATTGGTGGTGCGCGGCACGGTCGTCACCGCGACGGCCTCGGGCGGACAGTGGACCTATACGACCGTCATCGCCGATGCACCCGAGCCGTTGCGGACCGTGCCCAATCGCGAGAGCTCCGAGCTGCGATGGGTCGCCGAGGACGAGGTGGCGGACCTGCCGCTGCACCCCGGTTTCGCCGCGAGCTGGCAGCGACTGCGGAACGAGTCGGCGTCGCTACCGTTCGAGGGCTGACGCCAGCTCCCCGGCCGCGGCCGCCGGATCCTCGGCTGCGGTGATGGCGCGCACCACCACGATGCGGTCGGCGCCAGCCGCCAGCACCTCGGGCAGCCGCTCGAGGTCGATGCCGCCGATCGCGAACCATGGCTTGGCGGTGTCCAGCGCGGCAGTCGCGCGGACCAGGTCCAGGCCCGGCGCCGAGCGTCCCGGCTTGGTGGGGGTGGGCCAGCAGGGGCCGACGCAGAAGTAGTCGACGGCTTCCCCGACGGCCGCGCCGGCCTGGGTCGCGTCGTGGGTGGACCGACCGATCACGGGACGGTCCCCGATGACGTCGCGCGCGACCGGCAGCGGCAGATCGTCCTGGCCGAGGTGCAGCACGTCGGCGCCCGCTGCCCTGGCGACGTCGGCCCTGTCGTTCACCGCGAACAGCGCCCCGTGCCTGCGGGCGGCGTCCGCGAGCACCTCGAGCGCCTCGAGTTCGCCGCGGGCCTCCAGCGGCCCGAACTGCTTCTCGCCCGCCGAGCCCTTGTCGCGGAGCTGGATCACGTCGACACCCCCCGCCAGTGCGGCGTCGGCGAATTCGGCAAGGTCACCCCGCTCGCGCCGGGCGTCGGTGCACAGGTAGAGCCGGGCGCTGGCCAGGCGTGTTCTCGGGTCAAGCACACCGCGAACGTTAGCGACCGGCGAGTACCCTTGAACACGCGACACGGGAGTCCCGGGACCGGGGACTGAGAGTGGGTGCGTCACCACCCTTACCGTCACACCTGATCCGGGTCATGCCGGCGTAGGAAGGGAAGGGATGTGCAGACGCATCAGCACGGCCGTTCGGTGGCCGTCATCGGCGGCGGCGTCATCGGGTTGTCGGTGGCCCGCCGGGCCCTGCTCGACGGCTGGTCGGTGCGCGTGCACCGGACCGACGCGCACGGCGCCTCCTGGGTGGCGGGCGGGATGCTCGCTCCGCACAGCGAGGGCTGGCCGGGTGAGGAGCAGCTACTCCAGCTCGGGCTGGCCTCATTGCAGATGTGGCACAACGGCTTTCTGGATGGGCTGCCGCCCGAGGTCGTCACCGCCCGCGAGTCCCTCGTCGTCGCCGTCGACCGCGCCGACGCCGCCGACCTCGCCACCACCAGGGACTGGCTTGCCGCGCAGGGGCATCCGGTGTCCGCCACCACGGCGGCCCGTGACGTGGAACCGCTTCTGGCACAGGGCATCCGGCATGGCTTCAGCGCGGGAACCGAACTCGCCATCGACAATCGGGCACTCGTGTCCGCGCTCGCCGCACAATGCGAGGCGCTCGGCGTCGGCTGGGCGCCGCCGGTGGGCTCGCTCGACGAGGCGCGCGATGCCGACGTCGTCGTGATCGCGAACGGCATCGACGCTCCGGCGCTGTGGCCAGGCCTGCCGATCAGGCCCGTGAAGGGTGAGATCCTGCGGCTGCGTTGGCGCCAGGGTTGTATGCCGTTGCTGCAGAGAGTGATCCGGGCCAGAGTGCACGGCCGGCAGGTGTATCTGGTGCCGCGCGCCGACGGCGTGGTGGTCGGTGCGACGCAGTACGAGCACGGCAGGGACACCGCGCCCGCCGTGGCAGGCGTCCGGGAACTGCTCGACGACGCGTGCGAGGTGATGCCCGCGCTCGGGGAGTACGAGCTCGCCGAGTGCGCGGCGGGCCTGCGCCCGATGACGCCCGACAACGTGCCCGTGGTCGGCAGGCTCGACGATCGCACCCTGGTCGCGGCGGGCCACGGCAGGTCGGGTTTCCTGTTGGCGCCGTGGACCGCCGACCGTATCGCGGCCGAATTGGAAGTGGGGGTGCCGGTGTGAGACTTGTCGTGAACGACGAGTCGGTCGAGGTCGACGAGGACACCACCGTCGAACAGCTGCTGACCCGGCTCGGCATGCCGGACAAGGGAATTGCGGTGGCCGTCGACTGGGCGGTCATCCCACGTTCGGAGTGGCACCTGACGCTCTCCGACGGGGCCAAGGTGGAAGTGGTGACGGCGGTGCAGGGTGGCTGACGAACTGGTGATCGCGGACCGCACGTTCGGGTCGCGGCTCATCCTCGGCACGGGTGGTGCGGCCAACCTCGCGGTGCTCGAGGAGGCACTCGTCGCGTCGGGGACCGAACTCACCACGGTCGCGATGCGCCGCGTGGACGCCGACGGGCGCACCGGCGTGCTCGATCTGTTGACCAGGCTGGGCATCACGCCGCTGCCGAACACGGCCGGCTGCCGCGGGGCCGCGGAGGCCGTGCTGACGGCCCAGCTGGCCCGCGAGGCGCTGCACACCAACTGGGTCAAGCTCGAGGTGATCGCCGACGAGCGCACGCTGCTGCCGGACGGCATCGAACTGGTCAGGGCGGCAGAGCAATTGGTCGACGACGGGTTCGTCGTGATGGCCTACACCAACGATGATCCGGTGCTCGCCAGGCGTCTCGAGGACACCGGCTGCGCGGCGGTGATGCCCCTCGGTTCGCCCATCGGCACGGGGCTCGGCATCGCCAATCCGCACCACATCGAAATGATCGTCGAGCGCGCGGGCGTGCCCATCGTCCTCGACGCGGGCATCGGGACGGCCAGCGACGCCGCGCAGGCGATGGAGCTCGGCTGCGATGCGGTGCTCCTCGCGACCGCGGTCACCAGGGCCGCCGACCCGCCCACGATGGCGGCGGCGATGGCGGCGGCGGTCACCGCGGGGCGGCTCGCGCGCCAGGCCGGTCGCATCCCGAAACGGTTCTGGGCCCAGGCATCGAGCCCGGCCACCGCGTGACGTCGCCCGCGGCTGGGCGCTACGTCGCGCTCGGTTCGTCGATGGCGGCGGGCCCGGGGATCAAGCCCAAGGCGTCGGATGCGCCCGCGGGGGCGGGGCGCTCGGCCGTCAACTACGCGCACCTCGTCGCCCGCCGGCAGGCCTACGACCTCGTCGACGTGACGTTCTCGGGCGCCACCACGGCGAACATCCTGTCCGAACCCCAGCGCAGCGCGCCGCCGCAGATCGAGGCGATCGACGGCACCGAACGCCTGGTCACGATCACCATCGGCGGCAACGACGCCGGGTACTTCGCGATGCTGTACGCCTCGGGCCTGCCACGCTGGACCCGATCGGTGCCGCTGCTCGGCCCGATCGTGCGCCAGCAGCTCGACGTCGGCGCCAGGGACGCCGCACTCGATCGGGTGGGCGAGTCGCTGCGGACCGTCGGGGCGGAGGTGAGGCGGCGCGCGCCCGACGCCAGGGTGCTGTTCGTCGACTACCTGACGCTGCTGCCTCCGCGGGGCACGCCCGCCCCGCCCCTTCCTGACGACTACGTGGAGGCGGGACGGCGGATCGGCGACACGCTGGAGCGGCTCACCGAAGAAGCGGCCAGGGTCACCGGGTGCGGACTGGTCCGCGCCGGGCTCGCGAGCCGCGACCATCACCCCTGGTCGGAGGACCCGTGGATGACTAAGTTCGGACTGCCGCTGCCCGGCAGGGTCGTCCCGCTGCACCCCAATGCGGCCGGGATGCGGGCGGTCGCCGAGCTGATCGTCGGCCAGTTGAGCTGAGATCATGGTCCAAGTGATCGAGTTGCGTGGACTGACGAAGGTCTTCGGACGGGGTGTCGGCGGCACCCGTGCGGTCGACGACCTCACCTGCTCGATCGAGGCGGGTGTCGTCACCGGCTTCCTGGGCCCCAACGGCGCAGGCAAGACCACGACGATGCGGATGATCCTCGGACTCGACCGCCCCACCTCGGGGACCGCGACGATCGACGGTAAGACCTACCGACAGCTGTCCGACCCGCTGCGCACCGTCGGGGCCCTTCTCGACGCCAGGCAGGTGCACCCCAACCGCTCGGCGCGCGATCACCTGCGCTGGCTCGCCGCGGCCGCCAGGGTTCCGTTCACCAGGGTCGACGAGGTGCTCGACATCGTGGGCCTGACCGCCGTCGCGGACCAGCGGGCGGGCACCCTGTCGCTGGGCATGGGGCAGCGTCTCGGCATCGCGGCGGCCCTTCTCGGCGACCCGCCGGTGCTGCTGTTCGACGAGCCGGTCAACGGCCTCGACCCCGAGGGCATCCGGTGGGTGCGCACGCTGATGCGGACACTCGCCGGCGAGGGCCGCACCGTGCTGGTGTCGAGTCACCTGCTCTCGGAGATGGCCAACACCGCCGACCGGCTGGTGGTGATCGGGCGCGGCAGGTTGATCGCGTCGACGACCGTCGCCGAGTTCGTCAGCCGCTCCGGCGCCGACGCGGTCCGGGTGCGGAGCCCGCAGTTGGACAGCGTGCGAGAGTTGTTGACGGGAGCCGGGATCGAGGTGGAGTCCGAGCCCGACGGGTCCGCGCTGTCGGTCCGCGGCGCCGCGATCGAGGTGATCGGTGAGCTCGCGGCACGCAATGCGATCACGTTGCACGAGCTGAGCACCAGGCGGGCGTCGCTGGAGGATGCGTACCTGAGGATGACGGACGGGGACGTCGACTACCGGGCGGTCAGGCGATGAACGTGCTCGACGTGCTCAACGCGGAGCGCATCAAGCTCTCCACCATCCGGTCGCCGGTGTGGTCGGGCCTCGCGGCCGCGGTCTGCAGCCTCGCCGTCGCCGCGCTGCAGGGCAGGACCTACGCGGGCGCGGAACTGCCGCCGCAGCAGGCCGTCGTCGGGGTGGCGGTATTCGGGGTGCCCATCGCGATGGTCCTCGCCGCGATGACGGTCACCGGCGAATACCGCACCGGGATGATCAGGGCGACGTTCGCCGCGGTACCGAACCGCCCCGTGGTACTGGCGGCGAAGGCCCTTGTCGCCGCGGTGTTCTCGGGTCTGTTCACGGTGGTGCTGACGGTCGCCGCGGTGGTGGTGGCCAGGCTGTCGTCCGATCCTCTCGTCGGTGCGGGACTGTCGTTGGCGGCAGGCGGCGTGTGGCGCGTCGTCGGCCTCATGGCGGTGTACGCGGTGCTGGCGGCGGTGCTCGGCGTCGGTGTGGGCGCGCTTCTCAGGCATACGGCGGGAGCCGTTGTGCTGCTTCTTCTTTGGCCGCTGGTGGTCGAGCCGATCGTGGCGAACCTGCCCGACCTCGGTCCCCGGGTGACCCCGTTCCTGCCCTTCGGCAACGCCTTCGCGTTCACCGGGGTGCAGTGGCTGTATCCGTCGTCGGAGCCGCCGTGGGGTCCGTCCGGCGCGCTGCTCTACTTCGTGGTCTTCGTCGCCGCGGTGTTCGGCGGCGCCGTCATCCTGCTGGATCGGCGAGATGCGTGACGAGCGGCCACGCGTGACCGGTTGGGTCGATTCGCCGTCGATATTTGCGTGAAACATCATCCAATGGGGGATGATGGGTGGGTGTCCGACAAGGTGTGGTTGACGCCGACGCAGGGGCGGACCTGGGTGAACTACATGAGGGTGTATCACCGGCTCGAGTTCGAGATGAACCGGCAGCTGCAGGCCGAATGCGGGATGTCGCTGGCCGACTACACCGTGCTGAACGCGCTGTCCGCGGCGCCGGGTCGTCGACTGCGGTTGTCCCAGTTGGCCACGACGATCGGCTGGGAGCGCAGCCGACTGTCGCACCACCTGCAGCGGATGGCGGGACGGGGCTTCGTGGATCGCGTCCAGTCCGACACCGACGGGCGGGCCACCGACGCGCTGCTGACCGACGCCGGGCTGAAGACGTTGCGCACGGCGGCGCCCAAGCACGTGGCGTGGGTCCGCACGCTGTTCTTCTCCGACCTCGACGGCGACCGCGTCGAGGAGCTGGGTGACCTGCTCGACGAGGTCTATCAGACGATCCTCCGCGAGGGCACGCTCCCGACACCGGATCTCTAGGTCTGGACCTCGCCGCCGTCGACGAACATCTCGCTTCCCGTCATGAAGCTGCTCGCAGGCGAGGCCAGGAACACGACGGCGGCGGCGATCTCCTCGGGCTGACCGATCCGGCCCAGCGTGACGTCCGCGGTGAGGTCCTTCAACAGCTCCTTCTCGCCGCCCGCCGGCGCGAGGCCGACGAGGCCCGGCGTCTCGACGGGGCCGGGGATCAGGGTGTTGACCCTGATGTCGCGGTCCGCCAGCTCCGTCGCCCAGGTCCTGCCGAACGACCGGACGGCGGCCTTGCTCGCGGCGTAGACCCCGAACGAGGCGACTCCCCGCGACGCCGCCGTCGACCCCGACAGAATGATCGAGGCGCCGGGGTTGAGCAGGGGCAGCACCTTCTGCACCGTGAAGAGCGTGCCGGCGACGTTGCGGTTGAACGTGTCGAGGTAGTGCTCCATCGTGACGTCGGCGAGCGTCGCGAACTCGCCGCCGCCTGCGTTGGTGAAGACCGCGTCGAGGCCGCCGCCGTGCGCCGTGACCGCCTCGACGATGGCGTCCAACTGGGTCACGTCGCTGACGTCACTGCGGATGCCGGTCGCCGCGGAGCCGATCGAGGCCACGGCCGCGTCGATCGTCGCCTGGTTGCGACCGGTGAGGAAGACGTGGGCGCCCGCCTGTGCCAGCGCGCGCGCCGAGGCGAGCCCGATGCCCGCGGTGCCGCCGGTGACGAGAGCGTTCCTGCCGTCGAGTGATCCCATCGTGAACTCCTTTTGCGTGACATTTCACCTAAATTCAGACTGCCCGATAGTGCGTGATATGTCAATCAATTGGTCGGGCGTCCCGGAACGGGTGGCGGACATGACTAACGTTGGGCACATGCGGCGTGGCTCACGGGTGGTACTGGCGACGATGACGGCGGTCCTGTGTGCGATCGGCGGTGTCGCGTGCGCGCGAGGTGCCGACCGGACCGCCGCCACGTCGACGTCGCAGGGCCCCGCGCCGACGCCTGCCACGGACTTCGCCAACGCGCTGCGCGACCACGTCACCACCGACGCGATGTTGGCGCATCTGAAGAAGCTTCAGGAGATCGCCGACGCCAACCGTGGCACCAGGGCGCTCGGCACCCCGGGCTTCGACGCCAGCGTCGACTACGTCGCCGGGGTGCTGCGGGACAAGGGCTTCGACGTCCAGACGACCGACTTCGACGTCCGGATCCCGTTCGCCGACGAGCCGAGGGTCTCGGTCGGTGGTGAGCGGGTGAAGGCCGCCCCGTTCAACTACACCGTGGGCACACGGGAGGCGGGGGTGAGCGGCCGACTGGTGCCCGCCCGCCAGGGTCCGCGTCCGGGATGCGTGGCCGCCGACTACGACGGCATCGACGTCACGGGTGCGGTCGTCCTCGTCGACCGCGGGGCGTGCCCGTTCGGGGAGAAGCAGACCGCGGCGGCCGACCGCGGCGCGGTCGCCCTGATCGTCGCCAACAACGTCGACGGCGATCGGATCGGTGGCGGCACGCTGGGCCAGGACGTCGACGTCAAGATCCCCGTGGTCAGCATCTCCAAGGCCGACGGCGCGCGACTCCGGCAGAACCCGGCCACCGCGACGGTCGCGCTCAACGCGGGCGTCCGCGTCGACAAGACGCGCAACGTCATCGCCCAGACCAGGACGGGCTCACCGGAGAACGTCGTGATGGCGGGTGCGCACCTCGACAGCGTGCCGGAGGGTCCCGGGATCAACGACAACGGCTCCGGTGCGGCAGCAATCCTGGAAACCGCTGTGCAACTGGGTAGTTCGCCGAACGTGACCAATGCCGTCAGGTTCGCCTTCTGGGCAGCGGAAGAGGAGGGGCTGGTGGGCTCGACGAAGTACGTCCAGACCCTGGGCGTCGAAGCGCTCAAGGACATCGCGCTGTACCTCAACTTCGACATGCTGGCTTCGCCGAATCCCGGCTACTTCACCTACGACGGCGACCAGTCCGCGCCCCCGACCGACAGCGTGCCCCGCGTGCCCGAGGGCTCGGCGGGGATCGAGCGCCTGCTGGCCGGCTATCTCGACCGGGCGGGAAAACCGCCGCGCGACACCAGCTTCGACGGCCGGTCCGACTACGACTCCTTCACCCAGGCCGGCATCCCGGCGGGCGGGCTGTTCTCGGGCGCCGAGGAGAAGATGAGCGATGACGAGGCCAAGCTCTGGGGCGGCGCCGCCAACGAACCGTTCGATCCCAACTATCACCAGAGTTCGGACACCTACGACCATCTCGACCGAACGTCGCTCGACATCCAGGGCAGGGCGGTCGCCTACGCCATCGGGTTCTACGCGCAGGACGAGGGCGGCCGCAACGGCGTTCCCGTCCGCGAGGACCGCACCCGCCACGTGGTGACCGAGTCGTGAGGGCCGGATGGATCCTGGCCTGCGTGGCGCTGCTCGCGGCCTGCTCGTCGGCGCCGCCGCCCCCGGCACCCCCTCCGCTGTCAGCCGGCGAACTGGCGGCCAAGGTCACCGCCGATGGCATGTACGGGCACCTGCAGAAGCTGGCCGACGTCGCCACCGCCAACGGCAACAGCAGGGCCGACGGCACGCCCGGTTTCGACAAGAGCGTGGACTACGTCGCAGGAGTGTTGCGGGACAAGGGTTTCGACGTTTCACTGCCGGAGTTCGACCGGCTCGAGATGACCTCTCCTGGCAAGCCGACACTCGTCGCGGCCGGCCGCAGCTTCCCGGTCGTCCAGGCGTCGCTGCTGGTGACCACTGCGCCGGGCGGGCTGGGCGCGTCCACCCTGCGCCCGTCGCGACCGGCGGGTTGCGCTGCGGCCGACTACGGCTCGGTCAACGTCCGCGGCGCGATCGCCGTCGTCGACGACACCGGCTGTTCGGTCGTCGACAAGCAGAACGCGGCCGTCGGGCGGGGTGCGGTCGGCGTGTTGGTGGTGAGCGACCCCGGCCCGAATGGTGCTCCCGCAGGCCTCTTCACGCCCGGCTACTACCAGCAACTGACGTCACCGGTGGCGGTCATCGACACCGACGCCGACGCGCAGCTGCGGCGGACGACCGCCCCCGTGCGGCTGGTGCTCGACGCCAAGAGTGCAGTGGTCAAGTCGCGAAACGTGGTGGCGCAGACCAAGACCGGTGACCCGCACAACGTGGTCGTCGCGGGCGCCCACCTGGATTCGCCGATGGGCAGCCCGGGCCTGAACGACGACGGCTCGGGCGTCGCCGCCGTGCTGGAAACCGCCGTGCAGCTGGGTAGTTCGCCCATGGTGAAGAACGCCGTCCGGTTCACCTTCTGGGGCGCCCAGGACACGGGATTGCAGGGCTCGTCGAAGTACGTGGCGGGCCTCGGCAAGGACGGGCTCGACGACATCGCCCTCTACCTGGACTTCGACCTGCTCGGCTCCACGAACGCGGGTTACTTCACCCTCGACGGCGACCAGTCCGGTCAGCCCAATCCCGACGTGCCCGCGGCCAGGGTGCCCGTCGGCTCGGCAGGGGTCGAACGGACGTTGGCCGGTTACCTGAACCTGGCCGGGGTGCGGCCGGCCGACATGCCTCTGGGGTTGGCGAGCGACTACAGCGCGTTCCTGCGGGCCGGGATCCCGATCGGCGGCATCACCTCGGGGTCCTCGCAACGCAAGACCGCGACCCAGGCGCGACTGTGGGGCGGTCGCGCGGGCGTACCGTTCGACCCCAACTATCAGACGCCTGCGGACACGATCGCCAACGTCGATCGTGCCACGCTGTCGATCACCGGACCCGCGGTGGCGTTCGCCGTCGGCACGTACGCCCAGTCGACCGAGGGGCCCAACGGGGTGCCCGCCAGGAGTTGACAGCAACCACTACGCGCTTCCCCACCCGTGTTCCAGGGGTTCTCACAGCTGGCGTGCGTAGGAATGTCGCTCGTGACCAAGACTTCTCGACGTTGGGCCGCGGCGGCCGGAATCATCGGTGCGATCGCCCTCGGCGGCCTGTCCGCCGCATGCAGTTCGACCGGCACGACCTCACCGTCGACGACCTCGACGACGACCACCACGTCCACCACGACCCCGACCACTTCCAGCCACCACGAACATCCGTCCAACGGCGGCGGGGGTGGCGGCGACAACGGCGGCGCGGGTGGCGCGCCCGCCACGGTCACCGAGACCGAGGCCCCCGCGCCAACGCCTGCCACGGTCACCAACACCGAGACCGACACCTCGACGACGGTCGCGACCTCGGTCGAGACGGATACCTCGACTCAGACGGTGACGGTCGGGCCTACCCGTCAGCAACAGCAGCAGCAACACGACTTCGGTGGTAACAACCAGCAACACGGGTGACGAACTGGTAGACGCCGTCCTCATCGGGCGCCAGCGGCCCCGGCCTGGCGTGCGGTGAGCTCAGCCCGCGCTGCACCGACTCACACGCCGCCCAGTCCTGCCGATTGGTCAGATCCCAGAAGTCGACCGCGTACGACGGATCGAAATCCGGTTGCGCGGCAACGTCCTTCGGGAAGGCCCACGCGCACTCGACGTGGGTCCGGTCGGCGGCCAGCGGTGTCATGACGTGGGTCATCACGTAGTCGGGGTGCAGGCTGACGAGCAGGTTGGGGAAACCCACCAGGTACATCACCGTGCGCAGTTCGTGCTCTGAGAGACCCTTGATGGCCGCTCCGCCGCTCTTGCCGGTGAACGACATGGTCTCGGCACCGTCGATCATCGACATCCAGCCGCCCATCCAGGCACCATCGAAGTGCAGGTTCTCCCCGCTGGTCGGTGGACTGATGCGCGAGAGCTCGGGGTGGATGGTCGAGCAGTGGTAGCACTCCTGGTAGTTCTCGGCGATGACCTTCCAGTTGGTGGCCAGCTCGTAGGAGTGCCGGTCGACGATCACCAGGTCCTCCGGCCGGTAGCCGCCGATGATCTGCTCGAGACCGGCGACGTGCTCGCTGAATTCGACGTCGTGGCCGCTGGGGTCGGCGAACAGCCAGCCGTGCCAGTTGACCAGCCGTAGCTCGGTCAGGCCGAACTCCGCGGGATCGAACCCGTCGACGTCGCTGAACCCCGGCGCATTGCGAAGTCCGCCATCGAGTTTGAACGACCACGAGTGATAGGGGCACACGATGCCACGGCGCTTGGCGGTCGTGCCGCATGCCAGCAGTTCGTGTCCGCGGTGGCGGCACACGTTGGCGAAAGCCCGGATGACGCCGTCGTCACCGTTGACCAACAGCATTGCGGCAGCACCGGAGCCGATGGCGCGCTGGGTGCCGACCCCGGCGACGTCGCTCGCATGCCCGACGCACGTCCACCCCGAGAAGATGTTGCGCTGCTCCCATTCGAACACCGCGGGGTCAACGTACGCCTCGCGCGGCAGCATGCGCGATGAGCCGAACGGCGCCAGGCTCGCAGCGAGATTGTCGGCGGGGACCGGAGCGGGGTCAGGCTGTTTGAACATACAGTCAGGATAGTCGGTGAGGCTCGGTCGGTCTACCGAAGTACGGGTGTCAGGCTTCGCCGGCGAACGCCGCGATCCCGCGGTCGGCGGAGCCGTCGCCGCGCGTCATCCGTCGATACACCAGATAGCCGATCACGACGGCCGCGAGCGCCGCGAGCAGCAGCAGGGTGGCCAGCGCGTTGAGGGCGGGAGTCGGCGCGGCGCGGGCGGTGTTGTAGATCTTCACGGACACCGGTTCGGTCGCCGAGCCCGCCGACAGGTACCGCACCAGGACGAAGTCGTCGATGATGTCGGCGAACACCAGCACGGTGCTGGCGAAGACCGCGGGCATCAGCATCGGCATCGTGACCCGCCACAGGGCGCCGATCGGCGATGCACCCAAATCCGTTGCCGCTTCTTCGTATTGGTTGCCGATGGTGGCCAGTCGGGCTCGGACCAGGACGGCGGGGTAGGCGACCTGGTAGGTCACCAGGCCGACCACCTGAGCCGACGTGCCGAGGCCGATGGGCAGCGCCAGGTTGGTGACGACGAACAGCAGCGCGACGGCCAGCAGCACCTCGGGGATGACGAACGAGATGAGCATCAAGACGTTGGCGCCCGACGGCAGCCTGCCGCGCCACCGGTCGACGCCGATCGCGAAGAGCACTCCGAGCGGGACGGTGACGACGGTCGCCACCACGCCGAGCTTGAGCGTCTGCAGCAGGGCGGTGTGCAGGCTGGCGTCGTGCCATACCGAACGGGTCGGGTCACCCCAGTACCACCGCAGCGAGAAGCCCTGCCAATTGGTCCTGGAGCGACCGTCGTTGAACGAGAACATCACCGCGATGAGCACCGGTAGCAGTGACCACACCAGGTAGAAGACGGTGATGCCGGCCAGCACCCGGGGCCGTCGCCACGGGTCCCGGTACCAGCCGATGGGACCGCGCATCACGTCTTCACCTCGTCACCGCGCAGCGTGACCCGCACGTAGTAGAACATCGGCAGCACCGTCGCAAGCAGCACCAGCATCACGAATGCACCGGCCTGGCCGGTCTGGCCCGGCGCTTGCACGCTGTCGTTGATCAGGTTGCCGACCATCGCGGTCTTCGGCGAGGCGGAGAGCAGATCGTTGGTGAAGTAGTCCCCGAGCATCGGCAGACACGTCAGCAGGACCGCCGCCAGGATCGTCGGCCTGCACAGCGGCAGCGTCACCCGCAGGAACGACGAGACACGGTCGGCGCCGAGATCGCGCGAGGCCTCCAGCATCGGTTGCGACAGCCGGTCGAGTCCGGCGTAGAGCGGCAGGATCATGTAGGGCACGTAGCCGTAGGCCATGCCGAGGATCACCACCACGGGCTGCCCCGTCAGCCAGTCGACGTGGACGTCGAACAGGCCGCCGAGGGTGAGGATCCGGTTGACCAGGCCGTCATTCTGAAGGAGGTTGACCCAGGCCAACATTCGCATCATGTAGCTGATCCAGAACGGTGCGATCAGCAGCGCGAGCAGCAGACCCTTGCGCCGACCCGCGAGCCGGGACACGTAGTAGGCGACCGGAAAGGCGATCGCGAGACACAGGATGCTGGCCGCGCCGACGTACAGCACCGTGCGGAGCAGGGCCGGGAAGTAGACCCCGCCGGGGCCGATCCGCGACAGCACATAGATGAACTGGGAGGGATTCCACTCCAACGGATTCCACACCGGGACCGCCGTGCGGAACAGCGGATCGACGCGACCGAAGACGATCGCCAGCACCACGTACAGCGGCGCCAGGAAGAACAGCAGCAGCCAGCCGATGCCCGGCGCGGCCAGCGCGGCCCACAGGCCTGCGTTGCGCTCCCGCTGCCGCATCAACACCGATGGCCCCCTGCCGCTCGCGTGCGCTGCGTCAGGACCCGCCGGCCTTGAACGCGTTCCAGACGTTGTGCCACGCCGCGTCGTTGTCGGCGTCGAGCTCGAGCAACCGGTAGCCGCTCTCGAAGTACTCCGGCTTGACGATCGCCGTCCGCAGGTTCTCGGGGATGAACTGCTCGGCGATCAGCGAGTCCGCCGTCAGCGTGTTCTGCGGCGGCTGGTAGCCGATGGCGGAGAAGTTCTCCTTCGCGACGGCGGGATCCAGCATGTGGTTCAGGAACAGGTGTGCCAGCACGGGGTTCTTGCCGCCCTTGAGGGTGACCAGCATGTCGTTGTCGACGAGGCCCTTGCCGTCCTGGGGGAACCAGTACTGGAGGATCTCCGTGCCGACGCCCTCCGGGAGGTACGACTGGGCGTTGATGATGTCGCCCGACCACATCTGGCACAGTCCGATCTGCCCGGCGGGCATGTCGCTGTACATCGTGATGGTGACCTTCGGCGACGTCGCCTTCACCAGGGCGTTGAGCTGGTCGCCCACCATCTTGATGTCGTCGGCCGAGCTGGTGTTGACGTCGGTCTTGCCCTGCTTCAGCAGCACCATCGCCATGGCCGTGTGCCAGTCGTCGATGATGGCGGTCTTGTTCTTGTACGCCGGGTCCCACAGTGCCTCGTACGGATTCTTCAGCGCACCGATGTCGGCAGGCACTTGGTCACTGCGCCAACCCATTCCGGTGGTGTAGATGGTGTAGGGCACGGTGAACTGCCAGCCCTGGTCGTACCACGGGTTGGTGAACGAGGGCCACACGTTGGAGATGTTGGGAATGTAGCTGTGGTTGAGCGGCTTGAGGAGACCACCCGTGACGAGCCTGCTGATCTCGGTGTAGTTGGCGTTGTAGATGTCGAAGTCGACACCGCTGCGCAGCTTGGTGATGGCCTCGTCGCCGTCGTTGAACGTCGACACCTCGATCTTGCAGCCGTACTTGTCCTCGAATCCCTTGATGGCCTGGGGGCTGAGATAGTCGGCGTAGTTGTAGATCTTGAGCGTCGCGCCCTTCTCGGGCGCCAAGCCGTCGGCGATCGGCTTGTTGTCGGCGGGTACGTCCCACTTGACCGGGTTGTCGGGCTTGGCGATCGTCAGGGTCGGACCGGCCCCCTGTGTTCCCGCGGGTCCCGACTTCGCGCAGGCGGCCAGGAAGGCACCCAGCGTCGGGGCGGTGGCCGCGAGAATCGCGGCGCGCTGCAGGAATTGGCGGCGGCTGTGCCCCGGTCCGTGGGGTCCTGAAAACGGGGCTGGCAGGTGAGCTGGCATCCGGGCCTCCCGCAGGTTCGCATCTTGTCGGTGGTAGGACTCTCGCATAGACTGAATGCTCAGTCAACCGCTAGGGAGTGGAGGTTCGACCGTGTCTTCGACGGTGGTGCAGAGCCCGGTGCCGGATGCTCGTGTGGACGCGCGGAGCAGCGAATTCCTCGACGAGTTGATCGCCGTGGAGGAGGGCGTGTTCCTTCGCCGTCAGCCCCGCAGCACCGAGTTGATCGTCCAGGCGCGCGAACACCTCGCGGGGGGCGCGACGTCCAACTGGCAGATCGCCGAACCGCAGGCGGTCTGGATGAGCCACGGCGAGGGTTCCAAGGTGTACGACGTCGACGGCAACCAGTACGTCGACATGCACGGTGGGTACGGCGCTTCCATTGCGGGACATGCACATCCAGCGATCGTCTCCGCGGTGAGCGACCGCGTCCGGCGCGGTACCCACTTCGCCCAGCCCACCGAGGACGCCATCTGGATCGCCGGCGAGTTGGCCCGCCGCTTCCAGCTTCCGCTCTGGCGCTTCGCCAACTCGGGCACCGAGGCCACGATGGATGCCATCCATCTGGCCAGGTCGCTGACGGGGCGGGACCTCATCATCAAGGTGGAGGGCTGCTATCACGGTCACCACGACTCGGTCCAGGTGTCCGTGCTGCCGGAGGCCGACGAGGTCGGACCTCGCGACCGCCCCAACGGCGTGCCCGGCAACTCCGGAATCCCCTCTGCAATATGCAATTTGGTGATCGTGGTTCCGTTCAATGACGCCAGCTCGGTGGCACGTGCGCTCGCCGAGCACCGCGGCCGGATCGCGGGCATGATCCTCGAGCCGATCATGATGAACGCCGGCATCATCCCGCCCGACGACGGCTACCTCGCGACGCTGCGCGATCTTCTGCACCACGAGGGTGCGCTGCTGATCTTCGACGAGGTCAAGACGGGCTTCACCACGGGGCCGGGCGGCGTCACGGGGCGGTCCGGTGTGGTACCCGACATCGTCTGTCTGGCAAAGGCTTTGGGTGGTGGCATCTCGGTCGCCGCGATCGGCGGAACCGACGAGGTGATGTCCGCGATCGCCGACGGCCGCTACGAACAGGTCGGCACCTTCAACGGCAACCCGCTGGCCATGGCCGCCACGCGGGCCACGTTGTCGGAGGTGCTCACCGATGACGGCTACCGCCACCTGCAGGAGCTGGGCGCCAGGATGCGCACCTCGCTGGAAGGGGTGATCGCCGAACACGGCTTCGGCTGGCACGTCGTCTCGGTGGGCGCCAAGGGCTGCGTCACCTTCCGCCGCGACCCCGTGCGGGAGTTCCGCGACTTCCTCGGCGTGGATGCCCGCCTCGGACATCTGCACTGGCTCATTCAGCACAACGGCGGCGTGTTCCTGCCGCCATGGGGGAAGGTGGAGCAATGGCTGCTATCCGTCCAGCACGACGAGTCCGATGTCGACCGGTTCACCGCCAACTTCGCGCGGCTGGCCGAGGCAGTGTCCTCCTGACGGGCGCGCGGACGTGACCGCGGCGACCGGCGGCCACATCGGGCTGCACCAGCTCGCCAAGGCCTTCGACGGCGTGCCAGCCGTCACCGGCATCGACCTGGAGATCCCAGCGGGACAGTTCTATTCGCTGCTGGGAGCCTCGGGCTGCGGCAAGACCACCACGCTGCGGATGATCGCGGGCTTCGAGAAGCCCGATTCGGGCCGCATCGAACTCGACGGCCGCGACGTCGTCAACGATCCGCCGCACCGCCGTCCGGTGAACACCGTCTTCCAGACCTACGCGCTGTTCCCGTTCATGACCGTCGCCGAGAACGTGGCGTTCGGCCTGAAGTACCTGAAGACCTCGCGGTCGGAGACCGCGCGCCGCGTCGACGAGGCGCTCGACCTCGTTCAGATGGGTACGTTCGCCAAGCGCCGTCCCTCCCAGCTGTCC